>Ga0247842_10000065_pt1 | contig 226022 bp, 216 predicted proteins | sample LaCruzMarch2015__3_FD_192411 | JGI IMG/M metagenome (GOLD analysis project Ga0247842, IMG submission 192411) | Freshwater microbial communities from meromictic Lake La Cruz, Castile-La Mancha, Spain - LaCruzMarch2015_19m | ecosystem: Environmental > Aquatic > Freshwater > Lake | place: Spain...
TGCCTCTCGACCTCTCCGCCTGGCCGGAGGGCACGCGCGCCATCTGCCGCCGCGAGCGCCCCCACCCCGGGGCGCAGCTCACCTTCAGCGACGCGGGCGGGCACCGCTTCCAGGTGATCCTCACGAACCAGAAGGGCAAGCGCATCGCGCGCCTCGAGCAGGTGCACCGCCAGCGCGCCGCGATTGAAGACTCCATCCGCTGCGGGAAGGCCTCGGGCTTGCGCAACCTGCCGTTTCGCGCCTACAGCATGAACGCCGCCTGGATGGAGCTCGTGCTCATCGGCATCGACCTGCTCGCCTGGATGCGCCGCCTGCTGCTCGCCGGCACGCCTCTCGCCGCCTGCGAGCCCAAGACCCTTAGGTACCGCCTGCTGCACGTCGCCGGGCGGATCGCCAGCCACGCTGGCGGCGTGAAGCTGCGCCTGCCGCGCGCCTGGGCTTGGGCGCCGGTCCTCGCCGCCGCCTTCAAGCGCCTGCAAGCCTTACCCTCAGGCTGAGCGACGGACGGCCGCCGGGACAGACGTGAGGGCGCTCCAAGGCTGGCCGCGGCATGCCCGCGCAAGGGCTGCGCAGGGCGCGAGGACCGCCGCGGGCGCCGCCAGACCTCCGCCGCGCCCGCGGCGGCGCTCAGGGGCGCGCTTCAGGGTGCGAGGGGGCCAGCAACAGCCCTCAAGGGCGAACCAGAGAGCATTCGTGAAAAATCGAGGCTGGCGAAGAGTATCGGGCATATCCCGCCGCCAGCACCCGCAAGAAGCACGGCCATCACTGGACACGCTTCGTCGAGGTCCATCCGGGCGCTCGTTTCAGAGTCCTTGACAGAAGCGCCATGTCCCCCGACCTCGTGGGCGGTGCGCTCGAGTTCAACCGGAGGCACCTGCGGTCGCTCGGCGAGGCATCGGGATGCGACACCGCGAACGCAAGGAGGCTCCTCGAGATGACGCGCCCCTTCGGATTCGCCGCCTTGCTGGAGGCGGACGGCCAGCTTGCGGCGATCAACGTCTGTGAGGAGACTGGCAGCCACACCCTGAGCCAGTTGACAGTGTTCACAGAGACGTTCTCCCGCTTGGGACCCGGACTTCAGGTGTGCTACGCGACTGGGTGCAAGGCGGCGCGCGGCAAGCGCGCCGAATTCCACTTCAGCTGGGGACGAGAGCCCTACACGCGTCGGCTCGGCGCCGTCCTCGTGCCAGCGCACACAGTGTCCGTCTATCTCTCGGAGGAAGGTCGGGCGCTCGGTGAGGTCTCGAGGCTCGGTCTGCGCCAGCTGCGTCGATGGGCACGAAGACGCTCTCGACCCGGCGTCCGGGCTGCGCTCCGGCGCTGGAGGAAAGCACGCTCCGACCATGAAGCGGCCGCCGCCGGGCAAGGCGAAGGGCCGGTGATCCTCCGATGACCTCCAGGCTGGGCGAAATCCCGATCCGCTACGACGACCTCGCCTGCACGGTGTACCTCGCCGGCGTGCCGCCACTGGCGGGGGCCGAACTGCCCACCCTCTACGGAAGTAGCTTTTCCGTGGCCGAGTACTTTCGAATCTACGACGAGGTGCATGCCTTCTGCGCGTGCATTCTCGACCAGCCGCGTCACATAGTCGCCTTCACACATGCGGGCTCCTCGGCAGTCATCCTGAACCAGCTCTTCAACATCGACGCCGCTTCCTTCCGCCGCGTCTGCGGCGCAATCTTCCGGTCACTGCCTCGCGTGCGGCGCATCCGCTTCAACGGCTCTCGCCTGGATCCAGTCCCGCTCGGCCTGCCAACGCGCATCGTGGCTCACTCAGAGGACTTCGTTCTCGCTCTCCCGGGAGACTATGACACCTACGTCGCGACACTGGGATCTGCAACGAGAAAGAACCTACGCAAGCACACCCGTCGGTTCGACGCGGCCTTTCCTGAGCGCCGGATCCTGGTCTACGAGCGGTCGGAGATTCCGCGCGTGCTCGTGCACACCATCGTCGAGCTGAACCGCAAACGCATGACCTCAAAGGGAGAGGTGAGCCTCCTCACGCCGGAAGCCGAAGCTCGCATTCAGGAATTCGGCAGCTTCTACGGCTTCTGCCTCGCGTTTGCCGTGGGTGACAAGATTATCGCGGGCACACTGGGAACGCTCGTCGGCCACGACTACTTCGGCGAGGTGCAGACCTTCGACCCCGACTTCGCCGAGTACCATCTCGGAACACTGTGCACGCTGCAGACGATGCGCGAGTGCATGGGGCGAGAAGTCCAGCGGTATCACATGCTGTGGGGTCGCAACGAGCAGAAGAACCGACTCGGCGGCCAGCCGCAGGCGCTCTGCGCCTTCGTGGCCTACCGCACCGCGGCATCACGCATCGCCCACGTCGATGACGTGGTTCGCGTGTGGAGCTGGCGCTGGCGACGGAGCGTGTGGGCTCGGCGGATGCGGGCCGTGCGTGCGCGCGTTGGCGGGCTGGGCAAGCGATTTCGGTCGGCCTGACCTGGGTTCCGCAGCGCCCTGCGTGCATCGACGCGCGGCCGACCTTGTGTTGGTGGGACGAGCGTCAGGGCCTGCAGCCCGTTGGCAGGGGGAGAGCAGGTGCGGCGGGTCCTTCAGCTCACGCGCCAGCGGCGCCTGCGGCCGCAGGGCGAAGATCGCGAGGTGCCCTGGCCGGCCGCCGAGTGAGCGTCCTGCCGTCCGCAGGCCGCGCACATGATCATCCGGACCGCGCAACAAGGCAATGGCGATTAGAAGGCAGAAGCGTTTGATTCCCAGGTCCTCACGGCATGCCTCGAGTATCCATTCGAGGAGCCCAGTGCAGCTATCGCGCGTGGAATGACGCGCTGAGAGTCCACGTAGCCGGCCGTGCCTCGAAGCGCCATTGTGAGGAGCTCTTCGGGCACCTCCGTTAAGCGGCCCTGGACCTGACCCGTCGGGTCGTCAATCGAAGCCTTCTCCACGCGTCAAGGAGCACTGCCAACGGCCGCGCAGAACGCTCGGTGAGTCGAGGAAGAGACGCACCGAACCGCATCTTGCGAATCCGTTCATACCTGACGAACTGCGCGCTGCTGCTGGTAGAAAAGGATGTCCCGCCGAGGAAGACCCGGCAGCGAGAGCATCGTATCCGCACGCTCGACGACGTCCGACCTCTCGCCGTCGGGAAGCAGCCCCTGCTCGCGACAGGTCTCCTCGATCTCAGATCCTGGATACGGATGAAAGACACTGAGGATCATGAACTCCAGCCGCAGACTGGCGTTCATACGAATCGTGTCGATGAACATGCCGGGGGTCTGAGATGGCACGCCGAAAAGGTTCTGCGTGACGACCGGCACTCCGTACTCCTTGAGCCAGCGGACGCTGTCCTCGAGCTGCCGCCGCGTGATGGCCTTCTTCAACACGGCATTGCGCACCAGATCGTTGCCAGACTCCAATCCGAGGAACACGCGCTGCACGCCTGTCAGCTTCAGCGCGCGAACGTCCTCCTCGTCGAAGGCGCCGGCTGGCAGATTACACCAGAACGGCACCGCGACTTCGCTGGCGTGCCGCCCGATGAACTCGCGGAACCAAGCCTTGTCCACCGTGAGGATCTCGTCATGGAACTCGATGCGATGGAGACCAGTCGCGGCCAATGCCTTCTGAAGCACGTCGATACTGGCGCCTACGCTCGACCGCAGAAAGCGACCGCCCTGCGCTTCTCGCAAGGCTCGATTCGAGCATAAGGCGCAGCTGTGGGGGCAGCCCTGAGACAGCATGATCTCCAGGTTATGCTCCGCCCTATCGAAGTCGTCGAACCGCTCCAACTCGTTCAGGAACAGGGCGTGGTCGAGGCCAAGGAGGATGTCGGCGTCGTCCGGCCATTCCTGCTGCGGATTCTGACGGACCACACGCTCCTCGCCCGTGCCGGAAGCCACCCAGAGGCCGGCAATGCGTGTCCCGTCGCGGCCGGCACGAAGCTGCTCCAGGAGGTGCAGCGAAGGCTCTTCGCCGAGGCTCACGCAGACGGCGTCAAGATCGGGTGCCGCGAGGAGGATCTCTGGCTGCAGCGTCGCGTGTGGCCCACCGTATATCTGGAAGACACGCGGGAATTCTCTGCGGATCACCGCGGACAGCTGGTGCATGGCCCAGAATCCCGACGATGATCCATGGAACCCGACTGCCGTTGGATCGGCGCGACGCACGCGCTCCACCAAAGCATCCCCGGGCAATTCGGATTTGTAGCAGATGAGGTCGGTGGTGAAACCGTGCCGCCGAAGATACGCGGAGATGGAGGCTACGCCGAGACCTGTCGAGTAGTGAGAATGGGTGATGCAGTCGTTGCAGATGAACAGGATATCGACCAGGTACCCGGATACTACGCCAGCCACCCCTGAAGAGAGACGAGACGGCACATTGCCGGCACGCGGGTCGAGGGAGTTGCAGTGGGCCTCAAGGGTCCTTCAAGTCAAACTGAGGTTTCGACATATGACAGCCACAGAAGCGGTTCCTCGCCCCTGTGGGGCCTGTGACGGCGGTCAGGCCGGATGAAACGAGCTACCCGCGGTCACACGCCGGTCTGGTTCGCTCAGTACGCCCCGCGCTTCTGAACCACCGCCGGCACGGTCTGCAGCAGCAGCTTGAGATCCCAGCTCAGGCTCCAGCCGGTGACGTACATGTAGTCGAGCTTCACCATCTCGTCGAAGGGGATGTCGCTGCGCCCGAGCACCTGCCAGAGGCCGGTGATGCCGGGCGTGATGTCGAGGCGCTTCTGCGTCCAGCCGCGGCACTGCTCGGCCTCTTCGACCCACAAGGGCCGCGGCCCGACGAGGCTCATCTCGCCCTTCATCACGTTGATGATCTGCGGCAGCTCGTCCACGCTCCAGCGGCGCAGCCAGCCGCCGATGCGCGTGATGCGCGGGTCGCGCTTCATCTTGAACATCGGCCCCGAGTACTCGTTCTGGTCGGCGAGGTCGTCGCGCAGCTTGTCGGCGCCCACGTACATGGAGCGGAACTTGTAGATGAAGAACGGCCTGCCGCCGCGCCCCATGCGCTCCTGGCGGTAGAAGACGGGGCCGCGCGAGTCGAGCTTGATCGCCAGCGCGACGATGGCGAGCAGCGGCAGCACGAGCAGGAAGATCAGGCCGCCGACCACCAGGTCGAAGACGCGCTTGACGGCCATGCTGGCGCGGCTGAGCTCGATGTGACCGACGTCGAGCAGGGGGATGCCCTCGACATCGTCCACGAGCGCCCGCGAGCTGACCACCTCGAAGAGTCGCGGCACGATGTTGACCTTGACGCCGGAGTCGGCGCAGGCGCGCACCACCCGCAAAAAGTCGTCGTGGCGCGCCTGCGCGAAGGCGACGATCACGCGGTCCACCTGCTGCTCGGCGACGATACGGTCGAGGTCGTCAAAGACGCCGATCACGGGCACGGGCGGGCCGCCGTCGCCGTTGCGCCGCGGCTCCCCGTCGTCGAGGAAGCCCACCAGCTTGATGCGGAACTCCGGGTGCTTGCTGATCTTGGCGGCCAGGGTGTGGCCGACCTCGCCGGCGCCGATGATGAGCACGCGCTCCTGGAACGCCGGCCGCGCCCACACGGAGATCTTGCCCAGCCAGCGCGCCGCCGGCACCAGCACGATGGCCAGCATCCAGAAAGCGATGAGGGTCGCCACGGGAGCCCGGCCGCCCTCCACCAGGACCATGATGATCATCAGCACCCAGCTGGCCGCAGTGAGTGCCGTGAGTCCGCGCAGTGTCCCATCCATGTCGGAGCCGCCGATGCTGCGCCCGGGCTCGCGGTAGAGGCCGAAGGCCCACAGGGCCGCGAGCCAGAACGGCGTCAGAAGGACGAAGGTCAGGGTCCCGCCCTGCGGGTCGGATGCGAAGGGCACGATAAGGCGGCTGACCATCGGCACGTTCTCGAACGACCCGGCGATCCAGACGGCGAGCAGCGAGGCGGCGACGAGCGCGACCGCGTCGGCGGTCAGCGTCGCCGCCACGCGCAGCCTGGATGGGCGTCTCGTCTTCACGTTCCCCGCGATCCCCACGCGCTGCGCGAGAGGGTGGTAGTACGTCGAATCATGTTGTAGCGTCCCGTTGCCCACGTCACCAGTATCGGCAGCATCCCGCCATTACGTAAGTAGACATATGTCCATAGGGGCGACGCACGTCGCTCCACCTGATAATTGGCGGACCTTGGGCGAATCCCTCTGCAGCGCCCATGGGGCAGCGTCACGCGATGACTTCGAACGCCTCGATGGCGGTGGCAAGTCCGCCTTCGGCGACGATGAGCGCGGCGTCGAGGCGCACCGGCCCGTCGGCGACCTCGAACTGCGCCGGCAACTCGGTGAGGAAACGTCGCACGATGATGTCGGTGCGCACCCCGATCACCGACTCGAGCGGACCGGTCATGCCGACGTCGGTCATGTAGGCCGTGCCGCCCGGGAGCACACGCGCATCGGAGGTCTGCACGTGCGTGTGCGTGCCCAGCACGGCCGTCACGCGGCCATCCAGGTAATGCCCCATGGCGACCTTCTCGCTGGTCGCCTCGGCGTGCAGGTCGACGACGATCGCGTCGGCCAGCGCCTCGGCCTCGTCCACCAGGCGGTCGACGATGCGGAACGGCGACATACCCGTGTTCATGAAGAGCTCACCGGCGAGGTTGATCACCGCGACCTCGCCGCCGTCCGCAGCCGGGCGCACGGTCATCCCGCGGCCGGGAGAGCCCGCGGGGTAGTTGGCCGGCCGCACGATGCGCTCGTCCGTCGCCAGAAAGGAATACACCTCTTTCTGCCGCCAGACGTGGTTGCCGGTGGTGATCACGTCCACCCCGGCGCGGAGCAGCTTGAGGGCGATCTTGGAGGTGATGCCGGCGCCGTTGGCGGCGTTCTCGCCGTTGGCGATCACGAAGTCGACGGCGCGCTCCTCGCGGAAGCCGGGCAGCCAGCGCAGCAGCGCCTCCCGGCCCGGCTGGCCGAACACGTCGCCGATGAAGAGGATGTTCAACTGCGCCACCCTGCCTGATCGTTCTGGACCCTACCGCCCGGGCCTCTTGCCCAAGCCTCTTGCCGGGCTGCTCGCCCAGGCCACTGAGTATAGCGGCATACTGTGACGAGTGGCTGGCGCCGGGCCGTCCCGTGCGCCTCCAGCGCCTCGAGCGTAGACACATGTACGCCTTAGGCGTAGAGTGACGTGATGCTCACCCGTGATGCTCACGGTCGTCGAGGCGCCACTCTTCCAGAAACGGTGGCCGCTTTTCTGGCGCGAGGAAGAGCGCGGCGGGAGCAGGTTGCGCTCCTCACACCGCACGCGAAGGCGAAAGTGCAGACCGACGACCTCACCGGCTCGAAGCTCAAGGAGATCCGTCGTGCCCTCGAACGCCGAACCACTCACCGACGCAGAACTGACGGCCTACGAGGCGAAGCGCGACCTTGCGGCTGAGCTGCTCCGGTCCGTCCGCGAAATGAAGGCGGGGAAGGCTCAGGTCGTCGTGTCGCTCGCCGTCGAGGCCAGGCGACGCACCGGCCTGTCCCAGTCTCAGTTCGCCGCCCTGCTGGGTGTGTCGGTGCGCACCCTGCAGGGCTGGGAGTAGGGGCGCAAACAGCCCAGCGGCGCGGCGCGCAGGCTTCTCAAGATCGCTCACACAGACCCGACGGCACTGCTGGCGGTCGCCGACAAGTAGCGCCCCGTTTGCCATCTCTTCAAGAGAATCGGAGTAGGCGCCATGAAGATGCAACTTGCGGCGATCATCGAACGTGAAGATCCCGGCTACGTGTCGCTTTGCCCGGAACTGGATATCGCGAGTCAAGGCGAAACAGTCGAAGAGGCTCGAGAGGATCTTCAGGAGGCAGTCGAGCTATTCTTCGAGACCGCCTCAGCGCACGAGCTTCAGACACGCCTGCATGAGGTAGTGTAGGTGACCCGAGTCGAGGTCTCCGTTGGGTAGACCAGTTCCAAACCACGACGAGCTACGCATCGGTACGCTTCAATCCATCATCCGCCAGTCTGGTGTGCCGAGGCGTGAGCTCGAAGCCAGACTGAGCGGCCTACCTGCCGTCTGGCTCCAGCTTGCCGCGCTCTCGGAGCAGCTTCTCGTACTCGTCGCGGGAGAGCGGACCTTCGACGAGGCTCACAAGCTCGTCACGCTTGAGACCAGGCTGCCGGGCCATCGTCGTCAGGTACCTGGCGCCGCAGTAGGTCTCGCCGTGGCTGATCATCGTGTGGATGCCCGACGGGACGTCAGGCCACGCCTGATGATCCTTGCCTGGATGGAGGTCAAGCAGCTTCCCTGACGCTCGACACGAGGCGGGTGAGTCTGCGCTTGAGGTCCTGAGCCTGCGGCAGGAGAGCGTCGTCGCTCTCGCAGGCGATCTCGTCCCACAGGAAGGCGAGCTCGCTCTCGAATCGCGTGAGCGCTTCCTCGCGGCTGGGCCCGCAGCCCAACAGGCCGAGGGAGGGACAGTCGTAGCACCACATTCCGTCGTCGAGCTCCAGCATGACGGTGAGCGCGGTAGAGAAATCGAAGCGCCGCCCGTTCCATGCAACATGGTCTCTGCTGATCGTTGTAGCCATCAAGCCCGCTCCCGCACCGTGTGTGTGGCCCGCACCTGTCTGCAGAGTAGCTGGCCGCGTGAAGCGAGGCAAGGCGCGGAGGGTCGACGTTGTGATCTCGGCGACGTTCTGAGCGGAGGCGCCGGTGTGGCGCGCCGCCGTGGCCGAGCCGGAAGCGAAGTCGGCGCGGCAGCTTGACCTCTGAGCGGCCGACGCGGCGTCTATCGGCAAGCGCGAAGCCCCACCCGGGCGACGGGCGCCGGCCGGCCGGGCGGCATGTCGCGCATCGGTAAGATAAGGAAAGGCCCATTCCTTATCTTACCGATTCGCACTACCCCGCCCCGCGGCCGGCCGGCGGCGAGTGCCCGCCGGCCCCGTCTGGCCCGGCCCACACCGAGGGTGACGGTCCTGCTGCTCCCGGGTGGCGTCGTGCGCAAGGACGTCCGGGAAGGAGCCGGGCTATACGCAATCCGGCAGCGCTGCGTGGCCGGTCTCACCTGCTCACATCTTGCCCACCGAGATGCTCCACTCGCGCCTGCGCGAGCGACACGGATCCATGCAGATCGCCCTCGACCCCCGGCAGAGCGGCAAGACGACCAGCGTGCGTCAGGCTCAACGAGGTCGACCCCTCCAAGAACATCGTCAGACGTACGTCCAACGGATGAGCGGCAAGCGGCATATGACCTACGGCAAGCCCGCCGCCGCCCTCGTCTCCTACCAGCGCTTTGGGCCGATGCTCGTGCGCGGCAACAAGAAGGCGAAGCTGGCGCTGCTCATCGAGGACCTGCTTGAAGACGCGCCGCAGCACATCAAGGCGCCGGCCATTGCGAAAGTAAGCCGGCTGCCAATGAGCGATCTGATGGCGCTCTGGCGCCTCGACGCTCTGCCGACCAACGACCGGGAAGCCTCGCTGGCGCGCAAGAAGCTGCGACATCCCGAGGCCTTTGACCGGCTCCTGCAGCGGGCGCGGATCGCGCAGACCCTTGCGGAAGCGCGCTCGGCCGGCCTCTATGAAATGGCAGAAGATGCCGCCGACCAAGTGATCGACGCCGACGCCCCAGAGTCAGAGTGAACGACGGCATCTTCCTGGTTACACGAGTCGCCCCGAGCTCACTTGGCGAGTCACTGGAATGGCTCGCGTCGGACGAGCCGCCTGAGTGCTGACCTCTTGAGCGAGTGTCCTCGCGCCGCTGGCTATACTTGTTGCGGAGCAGCAGACGACATTGGGGACCGCTACAGGGAGATCGCCATGAGACTGAAGGTCGTGATTCACGAGGCCGACGAAGGCGGATTCTGGGCGGAGGTCCCCGCCATCGCCGGCTGCGCCACGGAAGGCGACACGTGGGAGGAGTTGCTGACCAATCTCTACGAGGCCATTGAGGGCTGCCTGTCCGTCGATGTGGCTCACGTCAAGACCGGGGCACACGACCGGGTCATGGACATCGCCATATGAAGTCAGCGTCCGGGCGCGCTCTGACGAAGGCGCTCGAGCAGAAGGGTTGGCTACTCCTCCGCGTTCACGGCAGCCGCCACATCTACGGCAAGGACAGCAGTCCCATCTGACTTTCAGTGCCGGTCCATGGCGACCGGCCACTCAACACGGGCCTGTTGCGGCACCTTCCTGGGCTCGCGCAACTGTCCGAAGACGACCTCTGAGCAGCTCCGGGCGAGCACATGAGTGAGGGCGGGTGTCGGAATCCGCGAGATCGAGGTCTCGCAGCGATGGCTTTTGCGCCGAAGGCTCGCGCGCGGGGTAGTACGAAAAGGGAAGACAAGGATTCCTTGACTGTCGGGCCGCGCACGGCCGTTCGCAGGCTCGGTTGCCGGGGGGGAAGATAAGGATTCGCCGACTTTTCCTATCTTCCCTCACAGTACTACCCCGCGGCGGCGGGTGCCGCGGCCGCCGCGGCCGCGGCGCGGGCGGCGCGCCATCTCCGCCTTCTCGCGGCCGTCGATGCGGAGGCTGAACGCGCCACCGGACTGAGCGGGATGGTCATGTGGCCGGTTTCCTGTCTGACCTCGCAGGACTACCCCGCTACCCGTTCCCCGGAAGTCCGAGGCGGCGCTCGGCGCTCGGCGCCGGTGTGGCGCCGGCAGGCGCGAAGCCGTGCCCGCTGAGGGATAGCACCCAGTGAGATGACACGTCCCGCCGGCCCATGCCTCACCTGCGAAGAGACGGCCTTCCGCGCGCCCTTCCGCGCGGCCTTCCGCGCGCCCTTCCGCGCGGCCTTCCGCGCGCCCTTCCGCGTGGCCTTCCGCGCGAGCCTCGACCTCAGCGCAGCGGCGCCGGTGAGCATCATCGTTACTTGACACAGCAGGCACCCGTTCCACGGCATGCCTCTGGAGCTCGGGGACGCGCGCCGCGAGGTGGAGGCCCACTGCTCGACCTGCTCGCTCCCGCGGCCCATGCCGGGCGGTGGCGCGGACCAGCGCACTGTGCGGACGCGCGCACGGGGCCGTACGCCCGGACTGACGCACCGAACGCGGGCGGGGGGGCACATGCCCGGACCTGCCGCCGCGCGCGCGCCGTCAGCCCCCGAACACCAGCCCGACGGCGCCCTCGGCGGCCTTGAGCAGCGGCTCGGGGAACAGGCCGACCACGAGCACGCCGGCCGCCGCGAAGCTCACGGCCACGGTGACGCCGAGTTGCGAAGACTCAGGCTCGACCTCGACCTGAGACTCCTCCGGCGCCTCGCGGAAGTACATGTACCAGACGACGCGTAGGTAGTAGTAGGCCGACACGGAGCTCATGATGACGGCCACGATGGCCAGCCAGGTGAGGTCCGCCTGGACGACCGCGGTGAACAGGTAGAACTTGCCCCAGAAGCCGATCGTCGGCGGGATGCCGGTGAGCGACACCATGAACACGGCCATGAGGATCGCCGCCCAGGGCATCGTGCGGCCCAGGCCGCCCATCTCTTCGAGGCCATAGGCGAACTCACGGCGGTTGCGGATCCAGATGAGCACGCCGAAGGCCCCGAGGTTCATGAGCGCATACCCGGCCAGATAGAAGAGGATGGCGGCGATGCCCAGAGGATCGCCCGACCTGCCGGCGGCGATGAGGCCGAGCATGAGGTAGCCGGCGTGAGCGATGCTCGAGTAGGCGAGCATGCGCTTGAGGTTACGCTGCGGCAGCGCCAGCACGTTCCCGACCACCATCGTGAGCACGGCGAGGATGGTCATGGTGTGCGCCCAGGTCTGCCACTGCAGGCCCGCGGCGACGACGAACAGCTTGGCGAAGCCGGCGAAGGCGGCCGCCTTGACGCCCGTCGCCATAAAGGCGGTGACGGGCGTGGGGGCGCCCTCGTAGACGTCCGGCGCCCAGTTGTGGAAGGGCACGGCCGAGATCTTGAAGCCGAAGCCGGTGACGACAAGCACGAAGGCCACGACAAGAAAGCCGCGCGCGTCGAGGCCCGACAGCTTGGCGAGGCCGGCGGCGATGCCGGCGTAGCTGGTCTGCCCCGAGGCGCCGTACACGAGCGCCAGGCCGAAGGCGAGGATCGCCGAAGAGAAGGCGCCGGTGACGAAGTACTTGATCGACGCCTCGCCGGAGCGCGCGTCGCGCCACAGGTACCCGGCGAGCACGTAGGTGGGCAGCGACATGAGCTCGAACGAGACGAAGAAGGCGATGATATCGGTGCTGACGACCATGCCGATCATGCCGGTGATGACGAGCATGAGCAGGCCGTAGAGCTCGCCGCGCGCCGCCTTGCGGCGGGCCAGATACGCGTCGGAGAGCATGATGGTCGCCACGCCGATGCCGGCGAACAGCACCACGCAGAACAGGGCGTACTTGTCGAGCGAGACCATGCCGGCGAAGCCGGCCTCAGGCTCGCGGGCGTCGAAGTGCAGGCCGTGCGCGACGCTGATCCATTGGCCCACGGCCACGGCCGCGCCGGCGATGAGCCCGGCGGCCGCGATCCAGGCGAGCACGGCTTTGCGCGTCACGAACAGGTCGACGAGGAACACCACGAGCGCGCCCACGGCCACGGCCACGCCGGGCAGAATGACGACGATGGCGTTGTTGGCGTTCATCTAGAACAGCCCCTTCGCGACGTCGAACACCTGCGCCAGCCCGTGCGCCTGGGCGCTCTGCAGTGACGGCGTCACCCGGTGGAGGATCTCCTGCACCGGCACGTGGATGAACTGGAGAAGCGTGTTGGGGTACACGCCCAGCCAGATCACGAGGACGACCAGGGGCACGAGGGTGAGGATCTCGCGGGCGCCCAGGTCGCGGAGGCCCTCGGCGGGCGGCTTGACGTCCTCGTCGCCGCGGTCGTTGAACATGGTGCGCTGGAACATCCACAGCAGGTACGCGGCGGCGAGGATGACGCCGGTCGCGGCGATCGCCGCCAGCCAGTGCGAGTAGACGAAGAGGCCGAGCAGGCTGAGAAACTCGCCGACGAAGCCGCTCAGCCCAGGCAGGCCGGCCGAGCCGAAGACGAAGAAGAGGAAGAACCCGGCCATGATGGGCAGCGGCCGGGCGAGCAGCGCCATGTCGGCGATCTGGCGGGTGTGCGTGCGCTCGTACAGGTAGCCGACCATGAGGAAGAGGGCGCCGGTAAGGAGGCCGTGGCTGAACATGACGAGGATGGCGCCCTCCATGCCGGCGGCGTTGCCGACCACGGCGATGGCCGCAAAGATGCCGACGGTGACGAAGCCCATGTGGCTCACGCTCGAGTAGGCGACGAGCTTCTTGAGGTCCTTCTGGACCAGCGAGACCAGGGCGCCGTAGACGATGGCGATCACCGAGAGCACGACGATGTACGGGATGAACGTCACGGCGGCGTCGGGGAAGAAGGGCAGGCAGAAACGCAGCATGCCGTACCCGCCCATCTTGAGGAGCACGCCGGCGAGGATCACGGAGCCCGCCGTGGGCGCCTCGACGTGGGCGTCGGGGAGCCAGGTGTGCAGCGGGAACATCGGCACCTTGATGGCGAAGGCCAGGAAGAAGGCGAGGAAGGCCCAGAACTGTAGATCGTAGGCGTAGACCTGACGGCCGAGCTCCTGGATGTCGAAGGTGAGCCCTGCCGTCGTGTGGTCCTTGGCGTAGTACACCACGACGATGATGGCGATGAGCATGAGCAGGCTGCCGACCAGCGTGAACAAGAAGAACTTGATGGCCGCGTAGATGCGCCGCGGGCCGCCCCAGATACCGATGATGAAGTACATCGGCACCAGCATGGCCTCCCAGAACACGTAGAAGAGGAAGAGGTCGGTGGCGCAGAACACGCCGGCCATGCCGACCTGCAGCAGCAGCAGCGAGATGAAGAAGCCCAGCTCGCGGTCCTTGACGTAGTTCCAGCCGCCGATGATGACGATGACGCCGAGCAGCGTGGTGAGAAACAGCAGCAGGGCGGCGATGCCATCGACGCCCATGCCGTAGTGGATGTTGAAGGCCTTGATCCAGGTGACGTTCTCGACGAACTGCACGCCGGGCGCCTTGGTGTTGAAGACGACCAGCATGACGATGGAGAGCACGAAGGCGGCCAGCGTGACCACCAGCGAGATGACCTTGTAGACGACGGGCCGGCCGCGGCCGACGAGCAGCATGAGCAGCACGCCGGCCAGGGGCACGAAGACGATGAGGCTGAGGATCGGGAAGCCGATCTGGTCGCTCCAGGTCACGTCACGACCCCCAGACCCAGGCGAGGACGACGACCAGCACCAGCATGCCCGCGAAGATGGAGAAGGCGTAGTTCTGCACGCGCCCGGTCTGCAGCGGCCGCAGGCGCTCGCCGAAGAGCTCCCAGAGGCGCGCGAGCCCGTTGACGGCCCCGTCGATGACCTTGACGTCGAAGAAGGTCCACAGCCAGCCCGCGAAGGCGACGGTGCTGCGGATGGGCACGACCTCGTACACCTGGTCCATGTACATCTTGTTGAACGAAGCCTTGTAGACGGCCGGCAGGCGCGCCGCGAGGCGGCCGGGCAGCTCGGTGCGGCGGATGTACAACACGTAGGCGACGTACACGCCCAGCAGGGCGACGGCCAGCGAGAACACCATGAGGCCGCCGCCCACGCCCAGCCACGCGAACTCCTCGTGCTCGACGTCGAAGAACACCGGCTTGAGGAACGTGTGGATCCAGCCGGTCTCCGGCGGCCAGCCGATGACGAGGCCGAGCGTCGCCGCCGGGATGGCCAGCAGCACCAGCGGGATGGTCATCACCTTGGGAGACTCGTGGACGTGGCGCTGCACCTCCTCGGAGGCGCGGGACGCGCCGAAGAAGGTCATGAAGATGAGGCGGAAGGCGAACACGGCCGTGAGGAAGGCCGTGACGATGCCGACCGCCCACACCACGTAGTCGCCGGCGACAAAGGCGCCGGCGAGGATCTCGTCCTTGGCCCAGAAGCCGGCGAACGGGAAGACGCCGATGAGGGCGATCGCCCCGATGAGCATCGTCCAGAAGGTGAGCGGGATGCGCTTGCGCAGCCCGCCCATGTGGCGCATGTCCTGCTCGCCGCCCATGGCGTGGATCACCGAGCCCGAGCAGAGGAAGAGGAGGCCCTTGAAGAAGCCGTGCGCGAACAGGTAGAAGACGCCGGCCGCCCAGGCCCCGGCGCCGAGCGCCATGAACATGAAGCCGAGCGATGAAACGGTGGAGTACGCGATCACCTTCTTGATGTCGTTCTGGGTGATCGCGATGTAGGCCGCGTAGATGGCCGTGAACGCGCCCACGATCATCACCACGAGCATCGCCACATCGGAGTGCACGAAGAGCGGGTAGGAGCGCGCCACCATGTACACGCCGGCGTTGACCATCGTGGCGGCGTGGATGAGCGCGCTGACCGGCGTGGGGCCCTCCATGGCGTCCGGCAGCCACACGTGCAGCGGGAACTGGGCGCTCTTGCCGACGGCGCCGGTGAACAGCAGCAGGCAGATCCACAGAAGCGTGCCCGAGCCGATCGTCTCGGCCGCGCTGAAGACGCCGGTGAACTGCAGCGTGCCGGTGGTGACGAAGATCAGGAACATGCCGAGCGTGAAGCCGAAGTCGCCGACGCGGTTGACGAGAAAGGCCTTCTTGCCCGCCTGGCTGGCGCTCTTCTTGCGGAACCAGAAGGCGATGAGCAGGTACGAGCACAGGCCCACGCCTTCCCAGCCGAGAAAGAGGAGCAGATAGTTGTTGGCGAGGATGAGCACGAACATCGCGAACATGAAGAGGTTGAGGTAGGCGAAAAAGCGGTAGTAGCCCGGGTCGTCCTTCATGTAGCCGATGGAGTAGTAGTGCACGACCATGCCGATGATGCCGACGACCAGGAGCATGATCCCCGTGAGCGGGTCGACGAGGAAGCCCCACTCGACCGTGAACCGGCCCGAGACCACCCAGGTGAAGGCGTTCCAGACAAAGGCCTCGTCGGGGTGCCGGAAGACCCACTCGAAGGCGTACACCGAGAGCACGGCCGTGACCGTGACCAGCGCCACCGGAAGGATGTGCGCCTTCGTGCGGAAGAAACGCTTGCCGAGCAGCAGCGTGACGATGAAGCCGGCCAGCGGCAGCAGCACGATCAGCGCCACGGCGATCTTCATGTACTGGGTACCCTCCACGAGCGCTCCCGCCTAGCCCTTGAGCTCGTCGTACTGGTCGGTCTGCACGGTGCGGCGATTGCGGTAGTTGGCGATCACGATGGCGAGCCCCACGGTGACCTCGGCGGCCGCCAGCGTGATGATGAACAGCGAGAACAGCGCGCCGGCGCCGAGCGCCCCGCCGCGGAAGTTGGAGATCGCCACGAGCGCGATGTTGACGGCGTTGAGCATGAGCTCGAGGCACATCACGACGACGATGACGTTGCGGCGCACGAGCACGCCGAAGGCGCCGGTGCAGAACAGCAGCACGGCCAGCGTGAGCCACCAGTAGAGGGCGCTCACGGCTTCTCCTCTTCTTTGCGCGCCAGCACGATGGCGCCGATCATCGCGGCCACCAGCACCAGCGAGATGAGCTCGAAGGGGAAGACGTAGCCGTTGAACAGCAGCAGCGAGAGGCCCTTGACGCTGGGGTTGAGCGCTGCGCCGCCGATCTGGCCGATGTCGGAGGTGATCATGACCACGGTGAGCACGGCGGCGGCGGCCACGGCCAGCGGCGCCGCGAACACGGCCTGCCGGTTGAAGAACAGGTCGTAGCCGCCGTCCTGCACCTCGGTGAGCATGATCGCGAAGATGATGACGATGGAGATGGCGCCCACGTACACGAGGATCTGCACGATCGCCACCAGGGGCGCGTTGAGCAGGGCGTAGGCGAAGGCCACGCCGAGGAAGCAGGCGACCATGGACACGGCCGAGTACATGATCTTCCTGAAGGCGACCACGCCCAGACCGCAGACGAGGATCCAGGCGGCGAGGATGACGAACAGCCCGGGATGGAAGTCGCCGCCCGGCATCAGCCGTCCTCAGGGTCGTCGAGCACGATGGGATCGTCCTTGATGGGCTGCCACGTCCAGCCGCGACCGAGCACGGCGTCGCGGACGTGCGGCACGAGGTCGCTGACCGTCTCGCGCAGGGCATCGACGCGGCGCGGCTCGCGCACGTACAGCGACTCGCGCGCCATGGTCGTGCGGTTGAAGCCGGCGAGCTCGAAGAAGTCGCTCTGCTCGAGGGCGTCGTAGGGGCACACCTCCACGCACTCGCCGCAGAACATGCAGCGGCTCTCGTCGAGGTCGTAGCTGGCCAGCAGGCGCGGGTTGGTCTCGATGGAGCCCGTGGGGCAGGTCTCGGCGCACTTGCCGCACGACACGCAGCCGACAAGCTGTAGCGGCAGGTTGTCGGCGGTCGAGACGATGGTGTCGTAGCCGCGACCCATGTTGTCGTAGCAGCTTGAGCCTACCTCCATGCGGCAGACGCGCACGCAGCGCCCGCAGTTGATGCAGCGGTTGGGCTCGCGCATGATGAAATCGTGGCGGAAGTCGGCGGGGTAGTCGTGGGCCTCGCCGCCGTGGAAGCGGTTCTTGAAGACCTCGTACTCGATGCCGTAGCGCTGCAGGTCGCACTTGCCGCTCGCCGGGCAGTAGCAGTCGAGGCACAGCTCGGCGCCGCGCACGGCCTCTTCTTCGCTGAAGCCGAGCTCGATCTGCTTGAAGTTGGTGCGCCGCTCCTCGGGCTCCAGCTTGGGCATCTCGGCGGGCGGGCTGGGGTGCGTGACGTCGGTGGTCATGTCGATGAACACCGGCGGGATCTCGGCCATGCGCGCGACGCGCGGATCGAGGTCGGTCTTCGCGGTGAGCGCATTGAAGAACGGCTGCGCCTTGAGCTCGGCCAGCGACCGCCCGAGCGCGGCCATGTCGGCGCCGCGCAGGTAGGCGTCCATGCTCCAGGCGGCCTTCTTGCCCTGGGCGACCGCCTGGATCACGGTCTGCGCGCCCAGCACGACGTCGCCGCCGGCGAACACCCGCGGGTCGGCGGTCTGGAAGGTCCAGTCGTCGATGGCGATGGTGCGCCACCTGGTGCGCTTGACGCCCTGCTCCTCGCCGGCGCCGTCGAGCTTGGGGTACTGGCCGATCGCCGCGATGATCTGGTCGCACTCGACGACGAACTCGGAGCCTTCGATGGGCACCGGGCGCCGGCGCCCCGAGGCGTCGGGCTCGCCGAGCTCCATGCGCAGCATCTCGATGCCGGCGACCTTGTGGGCGGCGTCGGTGACGACGCGCACCGGCGCGCAGAGCAGCTCCAGCTTGACGCCCTCTTCCTCGGCCTCGTCGACCTCGGTGTGGTGGGCGGGCATCTCCTTGCGCGAGCGGCGATACAGGCAGGTGACTTCCTTGGCGCCCTTGCGCACCGAGGTGCGGCAGGCGTCCATGGCGGTGAAGCCGCCGCCGATGACGGTGACCTTGTCGCCCACGTGTACCTCACCGTCGAGCTCGAGGTCGCCGAGAAAGTCGACCGCCGTGACCACGCCCTCGGCGTCTTCGCCGGGGATGCCCATGTCGTTGGAGGCGAAGGCGCCCAAGGCGAGGAACACAGCGCCGAAGCCCTCGCCGAACAGGTCCTCCAGCTGGTAGTCGACGCCGAGGCGGCTGTTCACCTTGATCTCGACGCCCATGCGCCACAGCACGTTGATCTCCTTGTCCAGGAGGTCGCGCGGCAGGCGGTAGCTGGGGATGCCGTAGCGCAGCATGCCGCCCGGTTTGGGCAGCGCCTCGAAGATCTTGACGGAGTGCCCCTCGAGCCGCGCGTAGAAGGCGGCGGCGAGACCGGCGGGCCCGCCGCCGACGATGGCGATGCGCTTGCCGGTGTCGGCCTTCGGCTCGACCGGCAGCAGCAGCTCGCCGGTCTGCTCCTCGTCGATGGTCTGGTCGGCCATGAAGCGGTGCAGCTGGCAGATGGTGATGGGGTGCTCGACGAGCTGCCGGCGGCACGGGCCTTCGCAGGGCCGCGGGCACACACGCCCGAGAACGGCCGGGAAGGGCAGGTCCTCGCGCAGCTTGCGCACCCCGTTCTTGTAGTCCTTGTGGGCGATGTACTCGAGGAACTGCGGGATCTTGATGTGCGTCGGGCAGGCGTCGCGGCAGGGCGGCGTGCAGAACGAGTTGTGGTCGCTGAGCAGCAGCTCGAGGTACAGGTGGCGCATGGCGCGCACCTTGTCGGTGTTGGTGCGCACCACCATGCCGTCGGCGACGGCCGTCGAGCAGCTCGTCGGCATCTTGCGCGCGCCCTCGACCTCGACGATGCACATGCGGCAGGCCGAGGTCGCCGGCAGGCGCGGCTCGTAGCACAGCGTCGGGATGTGGATGCCGATGCGCCGCGCCGCCTCGAGGACGGTGTCGCCGCGCTCGCAGGCGACCTCCTGACCGTCGATGGTCAGGAGCACCTGGTCGGGGCGCGCCTGCGTGCGCGCGATGTCGTCGATGGTGGTGGCCATCGTCCTCTTACGCTCCCTGCGCGGCGCCGGCGACGGCCTGCTCGATGCCCGAGCGGACCTTGACGGCGTCGAACTTGCAGACCTGGCGGCAGGTGTCGCACTTGGTGCAGTCGCCGACGTCGATCACGTGCGGCTGCTTCTTCTCGCCGCTGATGCAGCTCGTGGGGCACTTCTTGGCGCAGAGCGTGCAGCCGGTGCAGGTCTCGGCGTCGATGTAGTAGGTGATGAGCGCCTTGCACTTGCCGGCGGGGCAGCGCCTCTCGTTGACGTGCGCCTCGTACTCCTCGCGGAAGTACTTGATGGTGGTGAGCACGGGGTTGGGCGCCGTGCCGCCGAGCGCGCACAGCGAGCCGTCGATGATGTACTGGCTGAGCTCTTCGAGCAGCTCGATGTCGCCCTGCCGGCCGTCGCCGGCGATGATGCGGTCGAGGGTCTCGAGCATGCGCTTGGTACCGAGCCGGCAGGGCACGCACTTGCCGCACGACTCCTTCTGCGTGAAGTCGAGGAAGAAGCGCGCCAGGTCGACCATGCAGGTCTCTTCGTCGACCACGACCATGCCGCCGGAGCCGACGATGGCGCCGGTCGCGGCGAGGCTCTCGTAGTCGACCGGCGTGTCGAGAAGGCTCGCCGGGATGCAGCCGCCGGAGGGGCCCCCGAGCTGCACGGCCTTGAACTTCTTGCCGTCCTTGATGCCGCCGCCGACGTCGAAGATGAGGTGGCGCAGGCTCGTGCCCATGGGCACCTCGACGAGCCCGCCGTTGACGACCTTGCCGGCGAGGCTGAAGGCCTTGGTGCCGCGGCAGTGCTCGACGCCCAGCGCCGCATAGGCGTCGGCGCCGTGCACGATGATCCAGGGGATGTTGGCGAAGGTCTCGACGTTGTTGATGTTGGTGGGCTTGCCCCACAGCCCTGAGACGGCCGGGAACGGCGGGCGCGTGCGCGGCATGCCGCGCTTGCCCTCGATGCTGGCGATGAGCGCGGTCTCCTCGCCGCACACGAAGGCGCCGGCGCCCAGCTTGAGGTGTACGTTGAGCTCCCAGCCGGCGCCGAACACGTCGTTGCCGAGGTAGCCGCGCGCCTCGGCGTCGGCGACCGCCTTGGTGAGGCGCTTGACGGCCAGCGGGTACTCGGCGCGCACGTACACGTAGCCCTCGTGCGCGCCGATCGCGTAGCTGCCGATGATCATGCCCTCGATAACGGCGTGCGGGTCGCCCTCGAGGATCGAACAGTCCATGAACGCCCCGGGGTCGCCCTCGTCGGCGTTGCAGATGATGTATTTCTCGTCACTCTGGCTCTGACTGGCGAACTTCCACTTGACGCCCGTGGGGAAGCCGGCGCCGCCGCGGCCGCGGATGCCCGAGTCGGTGACGTGCTCCACGATCCACGCGGGCGTCTTCCCGGTGAGGGCCAGGCGCGCGGCCTCGTAGCCGCCGCGCGCCTCGTACTCCTCGATGCTCTCGGGGTCGATGACGCCCACGTCGCGCAGGGCGATGCGCGTCTGCTGCTTGTAGAAGCCGATCTCGCGCCAGTCGCGGATGCGCGCGCCGGTCTGGGCGTCCTTGTAGAGGAACCTCTCGACGGGCGCGCCGCCCTTGAGGTGCTGCTCGACGACCCTGCCCACGTCGTCGGGGCGCAGGTGGCCGTACAGGGTGTCGTCGCTGAGCACGACCACCGGGCTCATGGAGCAGAGGCCGTGACAGCCGATGATCGACACTTCCACGCGCTCGCCGAGGCCGGCCGCCTCGACCTCCTGGACAAAGGCGTCGTGGACGGCCAGGGAGCCCGCGAACACGCAGGCCGTGCCGGTGCAGACGGTGACGCGGTAGCCGCCGTCCGGCCGCTCGGCGACGCGCACGTTGCGGGCCTCGGTGTCGTGCACTGTGATGTCGTCGGCCATGGTGTCTGCGCTCACCCTTTCTCGGCGCCGATCTCGTGCATGAGGTCGCGGATGATCTTGCGCGTCTTGTCGGGGGTGAGGCCGCCATAGGTCTTGTCGCCGATACGCATCACCGGCGCCTGAGAGCAGGCCCCCATGCAGGCCACCGAGGAAAGCGTGAGCTTCATGTCCCTGGTGGTCTTGCCGTCGGCGACGCCGAGCTCTTCTTCCAGGGCCTCGGTGATCTGCACGGCCCCCGCCACGTGGCAGGCCGTGCCGTGGCACACGTCGATGATGTGCTCGCCCACCGGCGAGAGGCGGAACTGGTTATAGAAGCTGGAGACGCCGTAGATCTGCGACAGCGACACGCCGGTCTGCAGCGCGACCTCCTGGAGCGCGAGGCGCGGCAGGTAGCCGTAGGCCTCCTGCGCGTTCTGCAACATGGCGATGAGGCCGGCGCCGTGCGCGTAGTAGTCGTCGAGCACCGGCTGCAGCGGCTTGAGGTCGACGTCGGGCTGCGCGGCGAGGCGCGCCTCGGCGATACGCGCCGCGTTGGGCACGGGCAGCTGATACTTGCTGGTGTAGTTGACGCGGATGACCTGCACCGGGCAGTTGCTCTCGCAGAGCGTGCAGGCGCGGCAGCGCGGCTCGCCGCTGGAGGGGTCGATGGCTACGCGGAAGAGGCCGCGGCTGCGCTCGGGCAGGCGCTCGCGCTCCTCGGGGTACTGCACGGTGATCAGCTTCATCGGCAGGTGCTTGAGGGTGGTGCGCATGGCCTTGAACATGCCGAGCATCAGGCGTTCACCACCGGCAGACGGTCGCGCCGCTTGCGCAAGCGGCGCTTGAGGATGGGGTCGAAGAGGCCCACGAACGCCAGAAGCGCGATCCAGCTGAACACGGCCATGCCCCACTTCCAGTGCGGGACCCACAGCATGACGGCCGCGGTCGCGAGGATGTTGAGCAGGCCCAGCGGGATGAGGATCTTCCAGGCGAACGCCATGAGCTGGTCGACCTGGAGGCGCGGCAGCGAGAGGCGGATCCAGACCAGCGCGAAGACGAGGACGTAGCTCTTGAGGATGAACCACAGCATGCCGATCCACGACACGCCCCAGAAGACGACGGCGTCGGCGAACGGCCCCTGCCAGCCGCCGAAGAAGAGCGTGACGGTGACCATCGACATGATGGTCAGGCCGGCGTACTCGTTGAGGAAGAACATGCCGAAGCGCATGCCCGAGTACTCGGTGCCGTACCCGGAGACCAGCTCGGACTCGGATTCGGGCAGGTCGAACGGGCCGCGGTTCAGCTCGGCGATGGAGGCGATGTAGAAGATGAGAAAGGTGAAGGGCGCGTTGAACACGATCCAGTGGTAGTCCGCCTGAGCGGCGACCACGTCGCCGATGCGCAGGGAGCCCACCACCATGGCGACGACGAGCAGGCCGAGGATCATCGGGATCTCGTACGAGATCATCTGGGCGGCGGCGCGCAGCGCGCCGACCAGCGAGTACTTGTTGCGCGACGACCAGCCGCCGAGAAGGATGGCCATCGTCGTGAAACCGGTGATAGCGACGATGAAGATGAGCCCGACGTCGAGGCCGGTGGCCGTGATGCCGTTGGTGTAGGGGATCACGAGCTGCACCGCGACGGCGCCCATCATGACCATGATCGGCGCCAGCGTGAACAGCACGGGGTCGGCGAGAGCCGGGCGGAAGTCCTCCTTGCCCATCATCTTGAGGGCGTCGGCGACGCTCTGCAGCACGCCGTGCGGCCCGGTGCGGTTGGGGCCGTGGCGATCCTGCATGAAGGCCAGGACGCGGCGCTCGAAGACGATGTTGACGAGCGCCGCCACGAAAACCACCGCGTAGGCGATCACCACGAAGACGACGGCGCGGAGGATGGCGAGGAGGGTGTCCACCCTAGCGGTCGATGCCTCCGAGCACCAGGTCGATGCTGCCCGAGATGGCCACCGCGTCGGCGATCTTGTTGCCGCGCAGCAGCTTGGGGAAGAGCTGCAGGTTGCAGAAGCACGGGTCGCGGAACTTGAGCCTGTACGGGTACCGCGACCCGTCGCTGACGATGTAGGTGCCGTACTCGCCGCGCGGGTTCTCCTGGGCGGTGTAGCAGGCGCCGGGCGGCGGCGTGATGACGTATGGGGCGCGCAGAGAGCCCAGCTGCACCGGGCCTTTGGGCAGCATGTCGAGCGCCTGCTCGACGATCTTGACCGACTCGCGCATCTCGTCCATGCGCACCTGATAGCGGTCGAAGACGTCGCCGTGGCTCTGCGTGCAGACCTCGAAGTCGAGCTCCGGGTACACGGAGTACGGGCGCGTGCGCCGCAGGTCGTGGGCGACGCCCGAGGCGCGGGCGCAGGGGCCGGTGATGCCGTAGTCGATCACGTCCTGCTGCGTGATGACGCCCTTGCCGACGCAGCGCTGCAAAAAGATGGCGTTGTCCTGCACCAGCGACTCGTACTCGTCGATGAGCTTGGGCAGGCGCTTCATGAGGTCGCGGCACTTCTCGACCCAGCCGTCGGGGAGGTCGTAGCGCAGCCCGCCGAAGCGGAAGTAGTTGAACATCATGCGCGCGCCGCTGACCTCCTCGAGGAGGTCGAGGATGTGCTCGCGGTCGCGGAACATGTAGAAGACCATGGCGGTGCCGAGCGGCGCCAGGTCGGCGGTGAAGGTGCCCACCGCGACCTGGTGGCTGGCGATGCGGTTGAGCTCGGCCATGATGACGCGGATGAGCTCCGCGCGCCGCGGCGGGCGGATGCCGGCGAGCTTCTCGACGGTCATCACGTAGCCCCACTCGCAGTTCATGCCGGCCACGTACTCGGTGCGGTCGACGATGGGGATGTACTGGTAGTACGTGCGCTTCTCGGCGAGCTTCTCCTTGCAGCGGTGCAGATAGCCGATGACGGGGATGACGTCTTTGACGAGCTCCCCGTCGAGCGTGACGACCAGCCGCAGCACGCCGTGCGTGCTGGGGTGCTGCGGCCCCATGTTGACGACCACCTCGTTGAAGGCCAGGCCCTCGACGTTGGAGCCCTCGCCGCGGGCCGTCGATTCTTCGATGCGCCGCAGCGCGAGCTTGACAGCCTCGTCGGGCGCGGGCGTGGCGAACTGGTCAGGCATGCGGGTGGTTCTCCGCCGAGTCGATGTAGTCTTTGCGCAGCGGGTGCCCGACGAAATCGTCCTTGAGCAGGATGCGGCGCAGGTCGGGATGCCCGAGGTACTTGATGCCGAGCATGTCCCACGCCTCGCGCTCGTGCCAGTCGGCGGCCGGCCACACGTCGCAGACGGTGTCGAGCTCGGCCTTTGCTTTGGGTACCTCGACGTGGAGCTCCAGGTACGTGTTGGTCTTCCAGGAGTACACGTGGTACACGCTCTCGAAGTGCCTGACACTATCGACGCCGGCCACGAAATTGAGCGTCTCGTAGCCGATCTCGGGGTGCGCCTTGAGGCGCCGCGCCACATCCTTGAGCGCGGCGCGCGCGCAACGCGCCACGACCGTATCGGGCTCCTGCACGCGTACGTCCGTGAGCGCGGCGGCGAAGTCGGCGGCAAGGCGCGCGGCGATGGCGTCCATGGCCATGGCATTCGTGCCGATCTCGAGGCCCACCGTCAGGCCCCCTCGGCGGCGGCCGCCGGCGGCGTCACGGCGGCCGGCTGCGCATCCCGAGCGGCCGGCTTCGGCGTCTCGGCGACGAACTTGTGCTGCTGGATCTTGACCTGCAGCTCCAGCAGCCCCTGGAAGAGCGCCTCGGGGCGCGGCGGGCAGCCTGGGATGTACACATCGACGGGCACGACCTTGTCGACCCCGTTGACCACGTTGTAGCCGTCGTAGAAGGGCCCGCCGCTGGTGGCGCAGGCGCCCATGGCGATGACCCACCTGGGCTCCGACATCTGCTCGTAGAGGCGTTTGAGGACCGGCGCCATCTTCTCGTTGACGGTGCCGGCGACGATCATGAGGTCGCACTGCCGCGGCGTGGGCCGAAAGACCTCCATGCCGTAGCGCGCCACGTCGAAGCGCGCGAAGCCGGAGCTCAGCATCTCGATGGCGCAGCAGGCGAGACCGTAGGTGAACGGGAACACGGAGTGCGAGCGCGCCCAGCTGAAGATGAAGTCGGCGGTCGTGGTGATCACGTTGGGCTCCTGGAAGTGCTCCAGCTTGGGGTAGCGCATCAGGCCCATTCGAGCGCCCCCTTGCGCCAGGCGTACAGCAGGCCGAAGCCCAGCACGGCGATGAAGAGGAGCATCTCGACAAATCCGGCCGTGCCCAGGGTGCGGAACACGAGCGTCCAGGGGAACAGGAAGACGGCCTCCACGTCGAAGACCAGGAACAGCAGCCCGAAGACGTAGTAGCGCACCGCGAACGGCGCCCACGGGTCGCCCACCGGCGGGATGCCGCACTCGTAGGGCGCCAGCTTCTCGGCCGTGAGATGGCTCGGATTGATGAGCTTGGAGAAGAGCAGGATGACCACGACAAGAGCACCGCCGGCGGCGATGAAGAGCCAGACATAGAGCCAGTCTGTGAGGTATGTGCTCGTCATGCGAAAACGGAGACTCGTCCGCCGGGCGCGTGGGACCGGGGCGAGTCGCCCGCGCGCAATATACCAAACGCGGCGCGCGCGGCGCAACTTATCGGGGAACCTCCCGGGGTATCCCCGGCTCATCGAATGAGTGCAGGTATTTCTTCTCGCTGCGCGGCGGTTTGGCCGGCCTTCGGGCACGGATCCGGGCACGCGCCCGGGCTCGCGTTGACCGCCGTCGCGGGCCGCCCTAAGATGAAACGGCTAGATACCCCCCAGCCCAAAGGACTCCCCCCGTGAGCGTCGGTCCGCTGGAGATCGTGATCGTGCTCGTCCTAGCTCTGCTGATCTTCGGCCCCAAGGGGCTGCCGCAGGCGGGCAAGAGTCTGGGCCATGCCATGCGCGAGTTTCGCAAAGCCACGCAGACAGCGCGCTCCGAGCTCGGCCTCGACGAGGTGGCCGAGGGCGTCAAGGACCTCAAGTCGTCGATGAGCGTCGATCTCGGCCTCAAAGACATCAAGTCGTCCATGAGCGTCGATCTCAGCGCCTCCGCGGCGGCCGCGGCCATTCTCGGGCCGGCGGCCGACAAGCCGGTGCCCGTGGCGGCCGCGGGCAGCGACACCACGCCGCTGGAGGTGGCCGCCGCGGAGACGGCCGCCGAGCCGGCGGCCGCCGAGCCGCCCGCGGCCGCCGGCGACGACACCGCCGCGGCCTGCGCCTCCGCCGGCCGCGACGACGCCTGAGCCTCGATGCCCGCCAAGGTCGACGACCGGTTCACTCTGTTCGAGCACCTCGACGAGCTGCGCAAGCGGCTCATGTGGGCGATCGTCGCCCTCGCCGTCGGCGTGATCGTGGCGGCCGTGTTCAACAGCCTCGTGTTCGACCTGCTGCTCTACCCCCTCAAGCAGGTGCCGAACCTGGATCCCGCGGCGTACAAGCTCACCACCTTCAGCCCCGCCGAGCCGTTCATGACCAGCCTCAAGATCTGGGTGGTCGTCGGCGTCATGCTCGCCGCGCCGTTCCTCATCTGGCAGATGTGGGCCTATGTGGGGCCGGCGTTCACGAGCACCGAGAAGCGCTACTTCTACCCCGTGGTCATCGCCACGACGGCCCTCTTTCTCGGAGGCGTCGTCTTCGGCTACCTGGTCGTGCTGCCCAAAGGCCTGCAGTTCCTGCTCGGCTTCGGCAGCGGCAACTTCAACATCCAGAACCGGGCCAGCGACTACTTCACCTTCGTCGCGCTCTTCGTGCTCGCCTTCGGGGCGGTGTTCGAGATGCCGGTCGTCCTCGTGCTCCTCGCCAAGGTGGGCGTGATCGACGACAGGTTCCTGCGCAAGCACCGCCGCTACGCCATCCTCATCTGCGCGATCGTGGCCGCCGTCATCACGCCCAGCCAGGACGCCTTCTCGATGCTGGCCATGTTCATCCCGCTCGTGATCCTGTACGAGCTCTCCATCCCGCTGGCGCGCCTGGTGCAGCCAAAGAGGGAAGCGGGCGCCGGCGGTGAAGACGCCGGCGACGACCCCGACGACCTGAGCCGCGCCCCTGCGTGAACGCCGCCCGCGGCTCCCGCGTCTTCCATCGAGTAGAATGGTGAGCCATGGCTGACTACACTCGATACCGCGCCCGCGGCGACGACACGCCGCGGAGCGGCCGCGCGCGTCGGCAGAAGACCACAGCCAAAAAGAAGCGCAAGCTCCTCTGGCTGAAGATCACCGCCGTCGCTGTCCTGCTGCTCGTCATCGTCGTGATCGGCGTAGCGGCCGGCGCCATCTTCGCGCTCTCGCGCAACCTGCCGACGCTCGAGGAGCTGCGCAAGCGCCCCAACGCCGCGAACACCACGATCTACGACCGCTACGGCGAGGTGATCGCCGAGCTGCACGGCGCCGAGAACCGCGTGCTCGTGCCCAGCAAGGAGATCCCGGACGTCATGAAGCAGGCCACCGTGGCCGTGGAGGACGCACGCTACTACACCCACCACGGCATCGACTTCCAGGGCGTGGCGCGCGCCATGATCGAGAACTTCCGCGCCGGAAGCGTCGTCCAGGGCGGCTCGACGATCACCGAGCAGTACGTGAAGAACGCCTACGTCGGCAACGAACGCACCTACACGCGTAAGCTCCGCGAGGCGGTGCTCGCCTGGCAGCTCGAGGATCAGTGGTCCAAAGACAGGATCCTCGCCGAGTACCTCAACACCGTGTACTACGGCGCCGGCGCCTACGGCGTCGAGGCCGCGGCGCTCACGTACTTCCACGTGCGCGCCTCGGAGCTCAACCTGCAGCAGGCGGCCTTGCTGGCCGCGCTGCCCAAGTTCCCCACCCAGTACTCGCCGACCAGCGACCCGAAGCTGGCCAGGGAGCAGCGCAACAAGGTGCTCCAGCTTATGGCCGATCAGGGGTATGTCACGCAGCAGAGGGCGATCAAGACGAGCAAGAAGAAGATCGGCGTGTACCCGCACCCACCATCGTTGAACAACGACATGGCCGACTACTTCACCGACTACGTCACGCGTGTGCTCACCAAGAAGTACGGCTCACGCATGGTGTTCGAGGGCGGCCTCAGGGTCTACACGAGCATCGACATGACGTGGCAGCGCGAAGCCATCGACGTCATCAAGAGCACCACCGGGCCGCTGAACTTCGGTTTCAAGCCTTCAGCGGCCCTCGTCGCCATCGACCCCCGCAACGGCTACATCCGCACCATGGTCGGCGGGCTCGACTACAAGAAGCAGAAGTTCAATCTCGCCTGGCAGGCCAGGCGTCAGCCGGGCTCGTCGATGAAGCCGTTCGTGCTCACCGCGGCGGTGCTGCAGGGCATGGACCCCGACACCACCTACTACTCGTCCAGGAGCCCCATCGTGATCCCCATGGGCGCCTTCGCCGCGCCGTGGGTCGTCAACGGCGACGGCCCCGGCGGACCCGAGAGCGTCTCGGCGGCCACCACCATCTCCGACAACGTCGTCTTTGCGCAGCTCAGCGTCGATGTCGGCCCCGACAACACGATCGCGGTCGCCCGCAAGATGGGTGTCACCAGCCCGCTAGACTCCGTACCGTCCATCACGCTCGGCACCTCGGGGGTGACGCCGCTCGAGATGGCCGACGCCTACGCCACCCTGGCCAGCGGCGGCATCCACCACCCGCCGCAGGCGATCGTCAGGGTCGTGCTGCCCAACGGCCGCATCGACTGGAAGCCCAGGACGAAGGGCCACAGGGCGATCCCGGCGGGCGTCGCCAGCGTCGTCACGCAGTGTCTGGAGCGCGCCGCCACCAGCGGCACCGGCTCACCGTCCGGCGCTTACTTCCCCTATACGCGCGCCGGCAAGACCGGCACCGCTGAGAACGGGTGGGACGTGTGGTTCGTCGGGTACACGCCGCAGCTCGCAGCCTCCGTGTGGATGGGCGATGCAGTCAAGAACTCGCCCATGGACGGCGCCTACGGCGGCACGTACTGCGCGCCGATGTGGGCCAGGTTCTTCGCCGCCGCGCTCAAAGACCAGCCGCACCCCAGCTTCGCCACGGTACCGTGGATCTTCAGCCCGTGGCACGGCAAGATGCAGGGCATGTCGCCGTCGGCGTCGCCCTCGGCGTCCGACAGCGCTTCGCCGTCGCCAGGGCCGACGAAGACCATCAAGCCGACGGTCCAGCCGACCGTCCAGCCGACGCCCCAGCCCACGCCGCCGACGCCGCAGCCCACGCCGACGGCGCCGCAGCCCACGCCGACGCCGCCGCAGCCCACGCCGACGCCGTCGCAGCGGATCGGTCTGAGGGCGGCCGTCGCGACGGCCGGGGCGCCCGCCACGGGGGACGGCTCGACCGGTCTGGCCGGCAAGGCCGCAGGCTGGCTCGCCGGCCTCTTCGGCTTCTAGAGGCCCCGCGCTCACCAGCTCCCGTAGCGCTCGGAGCCTTTGCGGTACTCCTTGACCTCCTGCCCCAGGCCTTCGGCGATGGTGAGGGTCCGGCACGTCATGGCGAGGGATCCGTGGCCGAGCAGCATGACGAGGATCGGCGGCAAGTCCGCTTCGCGCCCCGCCGACGGCCCGGCCGCGACCGACTCGTGCAGCAGGCGCGGCGGCGCCGCGCGCTACGGCTCGACGACGACCTTGACCGACTCATCCGCGGCGGCCACGAGCGCGAACCCGCGCCCCAGGTCGTCCAGAGGGAGGCGATGAGTGACCAGATCGGCGACGGCGACCCTCCCGCTGCCGATGAGGCGCAGGGCGGTCGCCAGGTTCGCGGGCGCCGCCCCGTAGGATGTGCGCACGGTGACCTCGCGGCGCCAGAGCTCCGTCATCGGCAGGGCCAGCGGCTCGCCAGGCGGCGGCGGCGCGAAGAAGATGAACGTGGCGCCGGACTCCAGGCTGGCCAGCCCCTGCGCGATGGCCGGCAGAGCACTCGTGCAGAGGATGACCAGGTCGGCCAGGCGGCCGTCGTTGACGTCCCGCACCATGTCGGGCAGTCTGGCGCCGGCCTCCGCGGCGTGGAAGGCGATCGCTCCCGAGCGCCGGGCGAGATCCAGCCGGTAGTCGCTCACGTCGGTGGCCACCACCCGCCCGGCGCCCAGCCCGAACGCCAGCCTGATGTGCAACAGGCCGGAGATGCCGCTGCCCACCACGAGCACCGTGGAGCCGAGCCGCACACGAGCGCGCTCCTGGGCGCGGACCACGCAGCCCAGCGGCTCCACGAACGTGCCCTCCTCGAAGCTCAGCCCGTCCGGCAGCGCCAGCACGCCGCGGTCGGTCTGCAGCGCGGGCACCCTGATGTATTCGGAGAATCCGCCGGGGTCGAAGTTGGTGGTGTGCAAGGTATGGCAGGCGGTGTGCGCGTCGGCGAGGCAGAGCGCGCACGTGTTGCACGGCACATGATGGGACACGACGACGCGCTGGCCGACGGCCAGGTGAGTGACGTCGTCTCCCGCCTGCACGATGTCGCCGGCCACCTCGTGGCCCAGCACGAGCGGCGCCTTGGGCATCCGGTACCACTCCATGACGTCGGAGCCGCAGATACCCGATGCCCTGATGCGCACGAGGATCTCGGCCGGGCCGATGACGGGGACCGGCCGGTCCTCGAGGCGGATGTCCGAGTTGCTGTGGTAGACCGCGACGCGCACCGTGGGACCTTACCTAGATCTTGCGCTCATCGCCCAGCGCCGCGCCCGCCATGACGACGGCCGCGCCCTGGACTTCCTTCTGCTCGCGATAGATGTCGAAGGCCTCTTGCGCCGTGGCGTTGCGGTGCACCACGGCGGCGACGGCCTGGATCATGGCGATCGGCGATGTCGCCTGGAAGATGTTGCGCCCCATGTCGACGCCGACGGCGCCGCCGGCGATGGCGTTGGCCGTGAGCTGCAGGGCTTCCAGCGCGGGGAGCTTCTTGCCGCCCGCCATCACGACGGGGACCGGGCAGGTGGAGGTGACCTTCTCGAAGCCCTCACAGTAGTAGGTCTTGACGATGTGCGCCCCCATCTCGGCGCAGATGCGGCTGGCCAGCGAGAGGTAGCGGGCGTCCCGATCCATGTCCTTGCCCACCGCCGTGACGGCCACCACGGGGATGCCGTAGCGCTCGCCCTCGTCGACCAGCCTGCCCAGGTTGGCGATGCTCTGGTGCTGATGCGGCGCCCCGATGAAGACCGACAGCGCCATCCCGGCGGCGTTGAGACGAAGGCACTCCTCCACAGACGTGATGATGGTCTCGTCGGAGAGGTCATCCTGGAGCACGCTCGTGCCGCCGGAGACACGCAGCACGACAGGAGTGCCGGTGCTCGACGGGATGCAGTTGCGGAGCACGCCGCGCGTCAGCATGAGCGTGTCGGCGTAGGGCGCGAGAGGCGTGCACATGGTCGAGGGGCATTCGAGACCCTTGGTCGGGCCGAGGAAGTAGCCGTGGTCGATGGCCAGCATCACGGTGCGGCCGGTTTCAGGACGGATGATGCGCGCGAGCCGGTTTTCAAGTCCCCAAGACATGGCGAGTGACCTCCTGGATGCCGCCGTGGGCTCACCCGCGGCGGCGGTCGTCGTGTCGATACGTTGCGCCTCGCGACGAGGCGCTACGCATCATGCTATCAGTCGCCGGGAGCGACCGCGCCGCTCAGGCTGCCGCCGGCGCCGCGTCGCTGTCCGCGGCAAGCTCGTTCAGGCCGAGCCTGTCGAGCTTGGCCGCGCTGGGCCGCCCCTGCGCGTCCCAGCCGCGCGCGATGTAGTACTCGTCGAGCATCGGCGGCAGGTCCACCACGTGGCCGGCGGACGGCCCGGAGGGCACAGGCTCGTGCAGCAGTCGGGCCGGCAGTGTGTCGTCGGCGCGCGTGAACCCCGCGGCCAGGTTGAAGAGCCGCTCGGCCGTCCAGATGCGCTCGCCGAGGCGCAGCAGCTCCTGCGGCTCGATGGTCTCGCCCCACACGGCGCTGAGCAGGCGCGCGTAGTAGTCCTCTTTCATGGCGAACGCGGTGAACTTGCAGACGCTCAGCGAGTCGAGCACGGCGTTGAGGTTCTGCACGTCGATCAGCAGCCCCGACTTGCCGAGGGTCGCGAAACGGTCGACCATCCTGGGCACGCCGAGGATCTCGGGGTTCAGCATGTTGGCGCGCAGGTGGCAGCCGCCGCGGTTGCTGGTGGCGAAGGCGAGGCCCTGGGCCTTCATGCCGCGCGGGTCGTAGGCGGGCATCTCCACGCTTTTCACGCTCATCGAGGGCTCGGGCCGCCCGTGCGCGGCGGCGAAGCGCGCGGAGCCTTGGCCGAGCTCGGCGCCGAGGCCCACCCCGGCGCCCGTGGCCGCGGCGAGGGCCACGATGGCCGCGGCGTCGCCGAAGCGCGGCCCGCCGGGCAGCAGGCCCTCCTCCGTGAGCTCCATCGCGCAGGCGATCGTGGAGCCCATGGTGATGGTGTCCATGCCCGCCCGGTTGCAGGCGTAGTCGGCCTGCACGACGGCGGTGAGGTCGCCGACGCCGCAGTCGCCGCCGAGCGCCCAGATGCTCTCGTACTCGGGGCCTTCGCCGCTCTGGCCGCCGGCGGTAGTGCGCCGCGCGCAACCGATGACGCAGCCGCGGCAGGCGGCGCGCTTCTGCACGTGGTCGCGCTTGAGCATCTCGCCGGAGATCTGGCCGGCCTGCGCGAACTGGCTCTCGCGGAAGTTGCGCGTGGGGAACGCCCCGGCCTGATTGAGCACGTTGACAAGGACCGACGTGCCGAGCTCGGGCAGCGCCTGAGAAGTGATCGGGTTGGCCTTGATGAGCTTCTCGGCCTCGTAGACGATGAGCTCGAGGCGCTCCGGATCGGCGACCGCCGGGCGCTGGGCGCCGCGCCCGGCCACGACGACGGCCTTGAGCTTCTTGGCGCCCATCACAGTGCCCAGGCCGCCGCGGCCGATGGAGCGCCCGCGGTTGTTGACGATGGACGCGAAGAGCACGCCGCGCTCGCCCGCCGGGGCGATGACCGCGGCCTCGCACTGCGGGTGCAGCTCGCGCAGCCGCGCCAGCGAGGCCGGCACGTCGAGGCCCCACACGCCGGCGGCGTCGCGCCACTTCACGCCATCGGCGCCGATCGACGCGTACCCCGGCTCGTCCAGGGCGCCGACGACGACCAGGTAGTCCCAGCCGATGCGGCGGAAGGCGTTGCCCCAGTTGCCGCCCGAGTTGCCGTCGAACACGGTACCGGTGAGCGGCGAGCGGCTGGTGACGCTGTAGCAGCCGCTCGCCGGGGCGCCGCTGCCCGTCAGGGGGCCCGGCGCGAAGATCAGCAGGTTCTCGGGAGACGGCGGCTCGACCGCGTACAGCCGCTCGCGCAGCGCGAGATACGCGCCCAGGCCGCGACCCCCGAGAAAAGCCCGCGCCACGTCGCCGGACAGGTGCTCGTCGCGCGCGCTGCGCGCGGACAGGTCGATGCGCAGGCCCCGCAGCGGACCGAGGGCCGAAGCGGAGGCGGTCACGTCGCGAGTATAGCGGCGCGACGGGGCTGCCGCTCCCGCGTCGGCCCGTGGTCGGCTCGTGCTCGCCGCGGGCCGGGGCGCGCAGCGCCCGCCCGGCCCGCGGCGCCGCTCAGAGCGCCGTGCGCCGGTCGACGACGCGCACCGCCTTGCCCTCCGAGCGCTGGATCGTCCTGGGCTCTTTGAGCTTCACCGCGGCCTGGATGTTGAGCACGTTGTAGATCCGCGCCTGTACCCTGCGCTGAAAGCGCTCCAGGTCGCCCATGGTCTCGGCGAAGACGTCCTCCCCGACCTCCACCCACACCTCGATGACGTCCAGGTAACCCTTGCGGTCCACGACGATCTGGTAGTGCGGCTCGATCTCGGGGATGCTCATCAGCACCTCCTCGATCTGGCTGGGGAACACGTTGACACCGCGGATGATGAGCATGTCGTCGCTACGGCCGATGGGCTTGCTCATGCGGGCGGAGGTGCGGCCGCAGGCGCACGGCTCGGAGGTGAGGCTGCACAGGTCCCTCGTGCGATAGCGGATCAGCGGCTGCGCCTCGCGCGACAGCGTGGTGAGCACGAGCTCGCCGACCTCTCCTTCGGGCAGCGGGCGCAGCGTCTCGGGATCGATGATCTCGGCGATGTAGTGGTCTTCGTTGACGTGCATGCCGGCCTTGCGGAGGCACTCGAAGGCGACCCCGGGGCCGCCCATCTCGGAGAGCCCGTAGATGTCGAGGGCAGCGATGCCGAGGCCCGCCTCGATCTGCAGGCGCAGCTCGTTGGTCCAGGGCTCGGCGCCGTGAAAGCCGACGCGGATGGGCAGGTCTTCGGGGCGCAGCCCGCGGTCGCGGGCGGCGTCGGCAAGGTACATGGCATACGACGGCGTGCAGCTCAGCGCCGTCGCGCCGAAGTCGCGCATGATCTTCAGCTGGCGCTCGGTGTTGCCGCCCGAGATGGGCACGACGGTGCAGCCCAGGCGCTCGGCGCCGAAGTGCAGGCCGAGCCCGCCGGTGAAGAGCCCGTAGCCGTAGGCGTTCTGCAGCAGGTCGCCCGGCTTGACGCCGCCGGCGGCCAGGGTGCGGGCGATGAGGTCGCCCCAGGTGTCGATGTCGGCGCGCGTGTAGCCGACGGTCGTGGGGTTGCCCGTCGTACCCGAGCTGGCGTGGACGCGCACGATCTGGTCGCGAGGCCGCGCGAACATGCCGAACGGGTAGTGGTCGCGCAGGTCGATCTTGGTGGTGAAGGGCAGGTCGACGAGGTCGCCGTGGCAACCCACGTCGCCGGGCTTGAGGCCTGCTTCGTCGAGCTTCTTGCGGTAGAAGGGCACGTTCGCACAGGCGTTCTCGAGCATCGCGCGCAGGCGCTCGATCTGCAGCTCGCCGAGCTCGGGGGTGGGCAGCGACTCGGCGGCAGGCTCCCACATGAGGCCGCCGGCGTTGTCCGCCACGAGGCGCTCTGAGGAAGGCGCGCTCACAGGGCGCGCACCTCCTCGTCGGTGAGCAGCGTCACCTTGTCGGCCAGCAGCTCGACGGCGCGGTCGATGTCGCGCACCGCGAAGCAGATGTTCTGGAACGAGATGCTGTACAGGTACTCGATGGACGCTCCGGCGGCGGCCACCTGGTCGAGCACGCGGGCGAGGCCGCCGGGCTCGTCGGGGACACTCACGCAGATCACCGGCGACAAGTGCGTCGTGAAGCCGGCGTCGTGAAGCAGCGCCCGCGCTTTGTCGGGGTCGCTGACGATGAGTCTCACGATGCCGTACTCGGCGGCCTCGGTGGTGGAGAACCCGCGGATGTTGACGCCCGCGGCGCCGAGCAGGTCCGCGACCTCCGCGAGGCGCCCGCTGCGATTCTCAAGAAACACGGTGAGCTGCGTGACCTTCACGGCCCGACCTCCTCGTTGCTGACGGCGCCGCGCCCGAGGGCGAACGCCCGCTCGTTGACTTCCAGGATCCCGGCGGATCGTCGGGGTACACGCCCTCGCGACGCAGCCCGCCGCCCGGCAAGGCGCGCGTGGGGACGGCGCAGACCAGCGTGCCCTCGGGGCCCAGGCGGCCGAGGCCGCGGTGGCCCTCGAGCAGCTCCGTGGCGATCGCCACACGGGCGCGGCGCGCGACCGGCGACCACACGTGTTCGCCGAGACGCACGGTGCTGAGCACGGCGCCGCCGCGCTGCGCCATGCCCTTGACCTCGCCGGCCTTGACCTCCAGGCCCTCGGCGGAGGCCGTCGCGGCGAGGATCGCCGCCGCCGGCAGGATGCCCTGGCCGCCGACGCCCACGAGGGAGACGGTGGTGGTACCGTTCATCGGGCGGCCTCGTAGCTCAGGGCGCCTCGCCGGCAGATCTCCACGCAGAGGCCGCAGCCGGTGCAGGCGGCGGTGATCGACACGGCGCCCTCGCCGGGGGCCAGCGCCGGGCAGCCCACGTCCAGGCAGAGGCCGCAGAGGTTGCAGCGCGCGTCATCGACGACGATCTCGCCGGCCTTCTCGGGCGCCAGGAGCGCGCACGGGGCGAGGGCGACGACGACGCCCAGCCCAGGCGTGTCCAGCTCGGCCTTGAGGGCCGCGTCGAGAACGCCGTGGTCGTTGGCGTCGATGGTCTGGCAGCGCACGCCGATGCCCTGGCACAGCTTCTGGATGTCGACCGCCGGACCCTGACTGCGGTCCGGCCGCAGACCGGCGCCCGGATGCCCCCGACGACCGGTCATCGCGGTGCGGTTGTCCAGCACGATCACCAGACCGTCAGCCTCATTGTAGTAGGCGTCGATGAGGGGCGTGACGCCGGCGTGAAAAAACGTGGAGTCGCCGATCACGGCGGCGGCGGCCTTGCGCCCCAAGGCTTTGTTGAAGCCGGCCATCATGCCGATGCCGGCGCCCGTGCAAAGGCAGATGTCGAGGGCGGGCAGGGGCGGCGGCGCGCCCAGAGTGTAGCAGCCGATGTCGCCCATGGGGACCAGCTTGTGACGCCGCAGGGCGGCGAACACCGCGCGGTGCGCGCAGCCTGGGCAGAGCGCCGGCGGGCGCACCGGCAGACCGGCGGGCGGCGGATCGGCGAGGCGCGGCGGCGGCGGAAAGACCGGGCGCCGGCGCCGTGGCGGCCGCCGCGAGAGAAAGGGCTCGAGGGCGCGGAAGACGATGTCCTGGTCGAGCTCGCCGTCCGCGGGGATCGCCTCTTTGCCCACCACCGGCAAGCCGAGGGCGCGGACCTGCTCCTCGATGAACGGGTCGAGCTCCTCTACCACGGCGACGCGCGACACCTGCTGATACAGCCGCGCGACCTTGCCATAGGGCAGCGGGTGCGACATGCCCAGCTTGAGGAACCACGCCTTGGGGAAGGCCTCGCGGGCGTAGGTGTAGGCGACCCCCGCGGCGATGATGCCGACATCGGCGGCGCCGGCCTCAAGCACGTTGAGCGGCGACTCCTCGGCGCGAGCGCGGAGTCTCTGCAGCCGTTCGAGCACCAGCCGGTTCCGCAGGCGCGCGTACTGCGGCGCCATCACGTACTTGCCGATGTCGCGCACGTAGTCGCGCGGCTCGAGCACGACCGGCACGCGCGGGATGACCTGCCCGCGGCCGTGGGAGAGCCGCGTGGTGGAGCGCAGCAGCACCGGTGTGTCGAGCTCCTCCGACAGGGCGAAGGCCTCGGCGACGAAGTCGTAGGCCTCCTGGCTGTCGGACGGCTCGAGCATGGGCGCCTTGGCGAACCTGGCGTAGGCGCGGTTGTCCTGCTCGTTCTGCGAGGAGTGCGTGCCGGGGTCGTCGGCGCTCACGATGACCAGTCCGCCGTTGACGCCGGTGAGCGAGAGGGTCATGAAGGGATCGGCCGCCACGTTGAGACCCACGTGCTTCATGGTCACGATGCTGCGCACGCCGGCGAGCGAGGCGCCGACGGCGGTCTCAAGGGCCACCTTCTCGTTGACGCACCACTGGGCGTGGATGCCCTCGAGGCGGGCGGCGGTCTCGAGGATCTCGGTGGAAGGGGCGCCCGGATAGCCGCAGGCGAAACCGGCCCCAGCGCGCGCGGCGCCGTGGGCGATGGCTTCGTTGCCAGAGAAGAAGAGCGTGCGTTCCACGGGGCAGCGATTATAGCCGACGCCGCTGGCCGCGCCAGCGAGGCTTCAACCAGAACCCTTGACTTGACCTTGAAGGATTCGCGCAGATCAGCGAGAATACTCCCGGCATGCAGCGCGCACCACATCCGCCCCGCACGACCCGGACGGCGCCAAGGTGAGCCGTCCGCCCCGCAGGCGCCGCAGCCCGGCACTTCTGCGAGGCCGTTTCCGCACCCTCTTCTTCGCCCTTCTCGCCATCGCCGCCTTGGCGCTCGGCCACTGGCAGGCCGCTGTGCCCGCACTCCTGGGCGTGGCGCTCGGCACGTACTCCGTCCAGGTGGCGCGCACGCGTCGCGCGGATCTGGCGCACACGTTCGTCGTCCTCGACTGGCTGCTGCTCGGCTGCACCCTCGTGTTCTCCGGCGGCGCCGACAGCTGGCTTCTCGCCGCCGTACCAGTGCTCGCCATGGGCCAGCTGGCGGGCGCGCCGCGCAAGGAGTGGCCGTATCTGCTCGCGCCGACGCTCCTTCTGCTCATCGTGCTCGCCATCGCCGACCCAACGCTCGGCGGCAGTCGCGCCGGCGGGGTCGCCAAGGTCGCCGTGCTCGCCGCCGGCGGCTGGGTGGCGGCGACTCGCCTCAAGCGGCCGCCGGCTCGCCGCCGGCGGCCGGCCCGGGTCGACGACACCACCGGCTTTTACACCGGCGAGCGCCTCAAGGAGCTGCTCGGCGCGGGCATGGACGCCGCGCTCGCCGAGCATCAGCCGCTGAGCGTCGTGTGCCTGCGCCTGGAGCACTTCCAGGACTGCCGCGACTTCCTCGGGGCGGAGCGCAGCGAGCAGCTCGTGCGCGGCGTCGCACGGCGTATAGAGCGCCGCCTGGCGGCCGACGACCGGGCCTTTCGCACGCGCCCCGACGCGTTCGTGCTGGTCCTGGCCGGCCGTACTCTGGCCGAGGCTCGCAAGCTCGCCGCCGAGGTCGCCCACGACGTGAGCGCCGATCTGATCGCCGGGCGCCGGCAGACGCTGGCCGCCGGCGCTTCGTCGTTCCCCACCATCCGCCGCCTCTCCGACCTCCTGGCGGCGGCGCGCGCCGAAGCACTTGCGCCCGACGAGGCCCGGGAGGCCGCCCCGGCGCCGGTCTCGCTGGCGGCGGCGCAGTGACGCGGCGGCCCTGTCGGGGGCCGCGTCTTGCTACCGACCACCCGCCTCGCTAGGCTTCGCGTGTGGAGATAGACATCGCCAACGAGCAGGTCCCCGAAGGGGTCGCCGTGCGCGTGCGGGTGCGGTTGTCGGGGCGCGAGACCAGCCGGCTCTTCCTCAGCGGCGACACGCTGATCCAGCTCCCGCTCGACGGCGCGCTCACCGCCCACGAGGGTTCGCCGATCCCGCGCACGAGCATCTTCCTCAGCGAGCTCGTCGGCCTGGCCGACGGCCTCTCGCGGGTGTTCGCCGGCGCCGCCGACGCCGACGCCTATGCGCGCGTCGTGCGCAGCCAGCTCGTCACCGCTCTGGAGGCGCTGTGAGCGACCGGGCCGACGCCCTCGCGGCCAGACTGGCGCCCTACCGCGAGACGCCGGGCATCGTCGCCGCCCTGCTCATCTCTCACGACGGCTTCGTGGTGGCCGCCGACGCCGAGCCGGGCTTCGCCGCCGACGCCGTCGCCGCCCAGGTGGCCGGCGCCATCGACATGGGCGCCCGCCTGGCCGGCGAGCTCGGCCAGTCCGCGGCGAAGTACATCTCCCTCGAGTTCGACACGCTCAACGTGGTGCTGGCGCCCTTCGGGGACGAGCTCCTGCTCGCGCTCGTGGGCAAGCCCAGCGCCCTGACCTGCGAGTACCGGCTGGGCACGGCCGGCGCCTGACCGCGCCGGCCGGCGCCGCGCGCGGCGCCGGCCGGACCTACGACAGAAGGGATCTCTCATGGAAGATGCGGTCGAACAACTGGACAGACTGGCGCGGAACGTCGGCGAGTGCACGCGCTGCGAGGAGCTCGTCGCCGGCCGTCTCCGCGCCGTCCCCGGAGGCGGTCACCCGCACTGCGCGGTGATGGTCGTCTCCCTCAGCCCCGACCCCGCCGACGAGAAGGCCGGTCTGCCCGCCGGCTCCACGCTCGTCGATGGCCTCGCCGAGCTCATGCCGGCCCTGGCCGCGAGCGCCGACAAGGTCTACGTCACCACGCTCGTGAAGTGCGTGCCGCGCAGCGCCTGCGACCTGCGCGCGCCTCAGGCGAAAGAGCTGGACGACTGCTACCCGTTCCTGTCCAGAGAGCTCACCATCACGACTCCGCACTACGTCCTCCCCGTGGGCGAGGAGACGACGCGCTACCTGCTCGGCAAGCTCTTCAAGGACCTGCCGTACGACAAGGGCGACTCTCTCGAGCTGCGGCTCTTCGACAACCCCGCCTTCAAGATCGTCCCGGTGGCCACGCCCGCCAACCTGCGCGAGCTCGACGCCAAGGCGCGCAAGGAGTACGTCGAGCGGCTGCGCGTGCTGGCGCAGGTCATGGGACTCTCATAGCGACTGCCGTCAGGGCACGATCACGCGCAGAGAGTGGGGCACGACCCGGCAGGTGAGCGGCAGCTTGCCCGCCACCTCGCCGTCGGTCTGGACGAGCACTTCCTTACCTTCTTCGACGGTGACGATCTCGGCCTTCTCGGTGCGGAAATACTCGACCTTGGGGTGCGTGATGTGCGCGTTGATGAGCGCGGCGGTCCAGTACCAGATGGTGCTCAGGAACGATTTGTCCTTGAGCACGCAGACGTCCAGCAGCCCGTCGCGCATGTCGGCCAGCGGCGTGATGCCGAAGCCCCCGCCGTAGTTGGACGAGTTGCCGAACACCGCGAAGTACCCTTCGACGGTGCGCTCCGCGGTGGTGACGCGGATGAGCGGCTCCTCCCTGGTGAGGTAGTTGGCGAAGCCCTGCACCGCGAAGGCCGCCTCCTTGAAGGCCTTCTTCATGACCGGGTTTAGCGAGGCCACGACGGCCGCGTCCATGCCGACGCCGGCCATGAGCCCGAAGTAGCGGTCGCCGGCGAGGCCCAGATCGATCCACGAGACGGCGCCCACGTCGAGGAGCTTCACGGCGTCGGGGGGCTCCAGCGGGATGCCCAGCTCCATGGCCAGCACGTTGACCGTGCCCGTAGGCACGATGGCCAGCGGCACGTCGGCGCCGGCGAGCCCGTTGATGGTCTCGTTGACGGTGCCGTCGCCGCCGATGGCGCAGACGAGGTCGAGCCCCTGCTCCACAGCCTCGCGGGCGAGGCGCGTGGCATCGCCCACACGCCGGGTCTCGCGCTCCTCGACCTCGTAGCCGAGGCCGCGCAGCGAGTCGAGGATCAGCGGCAGGTCGCGGCGGTACGCGCCGCCGCCCGAGTGCGCGTTGAAGATCGCCATGAGGCGCCGGCCTACCTCAAGCATCAGAGCGGCTCCGGGCCGGCGGCGGCGAGGCGCAGGCCGGCGGCGTAGCCGGCCTCCCGCGCCGTCACGGCGGCCTCGTCGAAGGCCCACCCGACCTCTTGCGGACGGTGGGCGTCCGTAAGGTCGTGACGGGGCCCCCACCCGGCGAGGAACGGCAGGTGAGCGGCGAAGCCCAGCGCGGACATGCCGCGGCCGATGGCGCGCTCGACGTGCTCGCGCGGCTCGTCCTCGGCATGGCGGCAAAGGCGTGTGTGGATGTGATGGTGGGCGATCATGCTGCGGCCTCGTGGCGCCAGCTTACACCTCAGGCCCGCCGCGGGGCGCGGCGGCGTGGTCGTCGCGCCAGGACGAAGCCCAGGCCCATACCGGTCACAAAGCCCCCGATGTGGGCGAAGAACGCCACGCCCACAGCCGGATGGCGGAACGACAGCGCGCCCTCCACGGCCTGGAGCGCGAACCAGACGCCGAGCAGGATCCAGGCCGGCACAGAGACCACGGGGAAGATGAAGCCCAGCGTGAAGACGCTCAGCACTCTGGCGCGCGGATACAGCACGAGGTAGGCGCCGAGCACGCCGGCGACGGCGCCGCTGGCGCCGATCATGGGCGCCGTGGACCCAAGGTCGGTGAGCGCCTGGGTGGCGGTCGCCACGAGGCCGCAGGCGAGGTAGAAGCCGAGGAAGCGCGTGCGCCCCAGAGCGTCTTCGACGTTGGCGCCGAAGATCCACAGGTACAGCATATTGAAGATCAGGTGCAGCCAGCCGCCGTGGATGAACATGCTGGTGAACAGCGTCCCCCACCACGGCACGAGGTCGCCGGGCGGCACGTCGATGCCGTGGGCCAGCTCGAAGGGCGTGGCGCCGGCCTTGGCGTAGAAGCCGCCGAGCGTCATGCCGTAGCGCGGCAGCGTGAGCTCGAAGGCGAACACCGCGACGTTGAGCACGATGAGCACCAGCGTCACCACCGCGAAACGGCGCGTCGGGACGTCGTCGTGCAGCGGTATCAAGGCGGGCCGCCGCCGCGAAAGCCGCTCAGGCGATGACCCGGCAGGCGCACACCTTGAGCTCGGGGATCTTGGCCATGGGGTCGCGGGCGGTGTTCGTGAGCATGTTGGCCGGCGACTCCCAGAAGTGGAAGGGCACGAACACGGTGCCCGGGCGCACGCGCGCGGTGACGTTGGCCGGGATGCTGATGACGCCGCGCCGCGTCTCCACGCTGACCGCGGCGCCGTCGCTCACGCCGAGGCGCGCCGCGTCCACCGGGTGGATCTCGGCGAACCCCGTGGGCACGAGCTCGTTGAGGCCGTCGGAGCGCCGCGTCATGGTGCCGGTGTGGTAGTGCTCGAGCAGGCGGCCCGTGGTGAGCGTCAGCGGGTAGTCGCCGCCGGCGACCTCCGCCGGGGGCTGGTAGGCGATCGGGAAGAACTTGCCCTTGCCGCGCGTGAACCGGCCGATGTGCAGGATGGGCGTGCCGGGATGCGTCGTATCGGGGCACGGCCAGCAGAGGCCGCCCTCGGCGTCCAGGCGCTCGTAGGTGACGCCGGCGTACGAGGGCGTGAGCGCGTCGATCTCGGCCATGATGTCGGCGGGGTGCGCGTAGTCCCAGCCGCCGGCGCCGCCCAGCCGGCGCGCGAGCTCGGCGACGATCGCCCAGTCGGCGCGCGCCTCGCCCGGGCTCGGCACGGCGGCGCGCACGCGCTGCACCTTGCGCTCGGTGTTGGTGAACGTGCCGTCCTTCTCGGCGAAGCTCGCCGCCGGCAGCACCACGTCGGCGAGCGCGGCCGTCTCGCTGAGGAAGATGTCCTGCACCACGAGGAAGTCGAGGCCCTTGAGCGACGCCACCACGTGCTGCTGGTCGGGATCGGACAGCACGGGGTTCTCGCCGACGACGTACAGGGCGCGCACCGTGCCGGCCGCCATGCCGTCGAAGGCCTCGGTGAGCGTCAGGCCGGGCTTGTCGGGCAGGTCGACGCCCCACGCCTCCGAGAAGCGCTTCTGGGCGGCCGGGTCGCCGACCGCCTGATAACCGGTGTAGACGTTGGGCAGCGCGCCCATGTCGCAGGCGCCCTGCACGTTGTTCTGGCCGCGCAGCGGGTTCACGCCCGTGCCGCGGCGCCCGAGGTTGCCGGTGAGCAGCGCCAGGTTGCTGCACGCGAGCACGTGCTCGGTGCCGTGCGAGTGCTGGGTGATGCCCATCGAGTAGAAGATGGCGCCTCTCTCGGCGGCGCCGAAGGTGCGCGCCGCCTCGCGCAGCTTGTCGGCCGGCACGCCGGCGATCTCTTCCACCAGCTCCGGCGTGTACGCCGCGAGCACCGCGGGGAGGTCCTCGTACCCTTCGGTGCGTCCGGCGATGAACTCCCGATCGGCCAGGCCCTCCTCGAGGATCACGTTCATGAGGCCGTTGAGCACGGCCACGTTGGCGCCCGGGAGCAGCTGCAGATGGACGTCGGCGCGGCGCGCCATGTCGATCTCGCGCGGGTCGATGACGATGAGCTTGGCGCCCCTGCGCAGCGCCTGCTTGATGTGCAGGGCGGCGATGGGGTGAGCCTCGCTCGTGTTCGAGCCGATGATGAGGATGGCGTCGGCCTCTTCGAGGTCCTTGAACGAGTTGGTCATCGCGCCGCTGCCCAGCGACTGGACCAGGCCCGTGACGGTGCTCGCGTGGCAGAGCCGTGCGCAGTGGTCGATGTTCTGCGTACCGATCACGGCGCGCATGAACTTCTGGAACAGGTAGTTGTCCTCGTTGGTGCAGCGCGCCGACGAGAACCCGACGAACGCGTCTGCGCCGTGCTCGGCCTTGATCGCCGCGAAGCGCTCGGCGACAAGATCGAGAGCCTCGTCCCAGGTGGCCGGCGTGAGCTCGCCGTCGCGGCGCACCAGCGGCTGCGTGAGCCGGTCCGGGTGCGAGATGAACTGGTAGCCGTAGCGGCCCTTGACGCACAGATTGCCCTCGCCGGCGCCGACCCCGACCGGCGACGTCACCTGCACGACGCGCCCGTCCTTGACCAGCAAGTCGATGGTGCAGCCGCACCCGCAGAACGGGCAGACCGTGCGCACCGCCTGCGCGTCCCAGACGCGGCACTGCCGGCGGCTGAGCTTGTCCTGCAGCGCGCCGGTGGGGCAGGCGCTCACGCAGTTGCCGCACATCTCGCAGTCGGTCTCGAGCATGGAGCGGCCGAACGAGGTCGTGATGACCGAGTCGAAGCCGCGCTCGGCGAAGTCCAGGACGTTGCACTGCTGCACTTCGCGGCAGACCGACACGCAGCGCCCGCAGAGGATGCACTTGCCGGGGTCGTAGGCGATGAACGGCGTGTCGTCGCGCGGCTCGTACTCGCGCATCTCGCCGGCGTAGGTGGTCTCGGCGACCGCGAAACGGTAGGCCATCTCCTGCAGACGGCAGCCCCCGGCCTGATCGCAGACGATGCAGTCGTTCTTGTGGTCGCTGAGCAGCAGGTCGATGAGGACCCGGCGTTGCTCGTCGATCTCGGGCGTGGAGGTGGTCACGACCATGCCGTCGCGGACCTCGGTGTCGCAGGCCACGAGCGGCGCCCTGGCTCCTTCTACCTCGACGAGGCAGAGACGGCAGGCCGTGAACGGTTCGAGCCGGTCGTCCTGGCAGAGCGAGGGGATGTCGATGCCGACAGCACGCGCCGCCTGGAGGATCGTGGCGCCGGGTTCCGCAGCCACTTGCCGCCCGTCGATGGTGAGATCCACTGCGCGTCTCCTCGGTGATCGCTTGCCCACGTCCAGCCACCGCCTAGTGTACTCGCGCACCCGTGGCGACGGAAGCTCGGCGCCGCAAGAGCGACGCGCGGGCGCGACAACGACCTTGCGTCCCGCAAGCTGATGAGGTATCCTTACTATTCGGATACCGAAGCATAGGGGCGCCGCTGTGACCACGAACGGACAGACCGAGGCGGCGGGCGCGGGCGGCGCAGCGCCCCCCGCGCCCGCCGACACCACCACGCGGCTCGCCCAGCTCCTGCCGGAGCTGGCCGTGGCCCTCTATGAATCGGCGCCGCAGCACGCGGAGGCGCGCCGCGCGGCGACCTCGGAGCCTCTCACCGGCCGCCAGATGGAAGCAGTGGTGTTTCTCGCGCCTCGCCGCCGCGTCACGATGAGCGCGTTCGCCGGCGGCCTCGAGATCTCGCGGGCCGCCGCCAGCGAGCTGGTCGCGCGCCTGCTCGAAAAGGGCGTGATCCGCCGCGAGGCGGACCCCGACGACCGGCGCATCGTGTACGTGCGTCTCGCCGACCGCGCCGAGCGCTACGCCGGCGAGGTGCACGAGCAGTGGCGCCGGCAGCTCGACGCGGTCTTCGCGCGCTTCCCCGACATCGACCCCGACACCTTGGTCGCGTTCCTGCGTGACCTCATCCTGCAGCTGAAAGGACGGCCCTCAGAATGACCTCCCCCGCCGCCGCGCAGACCCCCGCGGCCCGTTCCACCCGCAGCCCGTGGGTGATCCTCGCGGTGCTCTGCCTCGGCCTCTTCATGATCCTGCTCGACGGCACCATCGTGAACATCGCCATCCCGCACATCCAGGGGTACTTCGACACCAGCTTCGGCAACATCGAGTGGGTGATGAACGCCTATATCCTGGCGTTCGCCGTCCTCCTCGTCACGCTGGGCCGCTTCGGCGACCTCTGGGGGCGCCGCAAGCTCTTCGTCGGCGGCATTGTGCTCTTCACGCTGGGGTCGCTGGCCTGCGGCCTCGCCCCCACCATCAACCTTCTCATCGCCTTCCGCGTCGTCCAGGGCATCGGCGGCGCGGCCATGATGCCGTCGACCCTGAGCATCATCGCGGACGTGTTCCCCGCCCACAAACGCGGCGCCGCCATGGGGGTATGGGGCGGTGTCTCAGGCCTCGCCTCCGGTCTCGGGCCGGTGCTCGGCGGCGTCATCGTCCAGTACGTCACCTGGCCGTCTGTGGCCGGCAGCTGGCGCTGGATCTTCCTCGTCAACATCCCCGTCGGCATCATCGGCGTGATCCTCGCCCTGCGCCTGGTCCCGGAGAGCAAGAACCCCACGGCCGTGCAGACGCTGGACCTCCCCGGAGTCGGCCTCATCTCCGCCTCGCTGTTCTGCCTCACGTTCGCGCTGATCGAGGGACAGCAGTACGGCTGGACGTCCGCTATGATACTTGGGCTCTTCGCAGCGACCGTCATCGCGTTCGGCCTCTTCTACTGGCGGGAGCACCGCGTCAGCCAGCCCCTCATCGACTTCTCGCTCTTCCGCAGCCTCAACTTCGCCGCGGGCAACGCCACCGGTCTGCTGCTCAGCGCGGCCATGATGGGCGCCTTTTTCACGATCCCGATCTTTCTGCAGTCGGTGCTCGACTTCAGCGCGATCAAGGCCGGCCTTGTGATGGCCCCCATGTCCGTCGTCATCATCGTCGCGGCGCCCGTGGCCGGCATGCTCTCCGACCGGGTCGGCAGCAAGTGGATCGTCGCCGGCGGCATGTTCATCCTCGCCATCGGCCTCGGCTGGATGGCCGGCCTCCTGCCCGGCGTCGGCAGGATCTCGCCGAGCACCACGTCGCTGAGCCTGCTGGCGCCGTTCCTCATCTCGGGCATCGGCATCGGACTGGCCGTCGCGCCGGTCACGTCCGCGGTCATGGCGACCGCGCCCAAGGAGCGCGTGGGCAACGCCTCGGGCGTCCTCTCCACCATGCGCCAGATCGGCAGCCTCATGGGGATCGCGATCCTCGGGGCCGTGCTGCAGAACCGCGTCACGGCCAACATCACCTCCGGCATCCATGCCGTCCAGGGCATCCCCGAGGCGGTCAAGCAGAAGATCGTCGCCGGGGCCACCGCCGGCGGCCTGCAGATGGGCGTGCCGAAGGGTATCGGCGGCATGCCGGCCATGGCCCAGAAGATGATGGAGGCCATGTTCAAGACATGGTTCACCAACGCCGTCGCCAGCACGTTCGTCGTGGCCGTGATCCTCGCCGTGATCGGAGGTCTGTGCGCCTTCCTGCTGCGGCGCGACGCCACAGCGGCGCGCGTTCCTACGGAAGCCGAAGCGCCGGCCGGATCCTCCGTGGAGGCGGTCGTAGCCCAGACTGGCGACGCCTGAACGCGCCCATCAGCGCCCATCCGAGGAGATGCCGACGGCGCTGACGAATGACATGGCGCCTCAAGTGGTAACGTACGCGTGACAAGGAGGTTTCGCATGCTCGAGTCCCCGCGGACCGCGCCGCCCAAGCTGATCGTCATACCGCGCCCGCTCGAAGGCTTCTTCTACGAGCGCCTCACGCGACGGTTCGACAGCCGCGGGGACCTCAGGGTCGTCGTCGATCGCCGGGCGGGTGAGCGCCGGCGCCCGCGCTGGGTCGCCGGCCACGGGCCGTTCAGCGAACGGCGCCGCGGCGACCGTCGCGACGGCGACGTGGTGTGGTCGCTGCCGGACATGCCCTTCTCCAAATCCTAAGCTAGATCCAGCCGTTCTCGCGGCTGACGATGACGGCCTGCGCGCGATCGACCACGTTGAGCTTGTGGTACACGTTGTGCAGGTGGTTGCGCACCGTGCTCTGCGAGAGGTCGAGCGCTCTCGCGACCTGCTTGTAGGTCTTGCCGACCGACAGGAGCCCGAGCACCTCGAGCTCGCGGTCGGTGAGGGGGTTGGGGATGTCGCTCCTGGGCGGCGCCAGCTCACCGAGGTGTACCTTGACGCGGGCCAGCAGCTCCCTGATGTGGAACGGCTTGGTGATGTAGTCGGCGGCGCCCTTCTCGAAGCCCAGGAGCTTGTCGTTGATGTCGCGCCGCGCCGTGAGAAAGATGATCGGCGACTTGAGATCCACAGGCTTGGCGCGCAGGCGCTCGTACACGGCGAACCCGTCCATGTCGGGCATCATGACGTCGAGGAGCACGAGGTCGGGGATGTAGAGGGAGGCCACGCGAATGGCCTCTTCGCCGTTCGCGGCCGTGCGTACGTCGTAGCCCGTGACCTCCAGGGCCTCGGCGACGAGCCGGCGGATGTCGGGCTCGTCGTCCACGACCAGGATGCGTTTGGCCATCAGCTCACTCTCCAGCTCCGGCGCAGGCGCCGGGTCCTCGCCAGCCCTCTCCACCTCGCTCTGGCGCCCGCGTGTGTGGGCGCCGTGCCTTGCGGCGTGCCCGCGGTTGTCAGATTCGCGCCGCGGACGCGGATTCCCCCGCCCCGAACGTGTGCGGGTATCGGCAGCATCGCTCTCCGACCTTAGGCGCGAGTCCGCGGGAGGAGGGGCGACTGCTCTCGCCCAGCGTCCGCCGGCCTACCGCAGCAGCCGGTCGCCGTAGGCGATGAGCAGGACGACGAGCGCGACCGCGACCGCGGCGGCCAGGACGATATCGAGGTACTGACGGTGACGCCAGGCGTCGATGGTCAGCGTGACGAAGCCGTAGCCCGCCACGAGCAGCCCGACGATCCCGGCGATGGTGATCACGAGGTTCACGCCGCCCATGGTACACGCGTGGCGGCGACGTCGGTGGAAGACCCGGCGGCCGTTCAGCGCTGCAAACGCGCCGCGAGGAGCTCCAGCGGGTGCACGGCGCGGCGGCCGGCGAGGTCGCGGATCTGCGCGCGGCACGACGTGCCGCTCGCCAGCACGACCGTCTCCGGCCCCTCCGCGCGAACCGCCGGGAGCAGCGCGCGCTCCGCTATGGCGACGCTCAGCGCGTAGTGCTCGGCCTCGTAGCCGAACACGCCCGACATGCCGCAGCAGCCGGCGTCGAGCACCTCGACCTCGAGGTCCGGCACGGCCCCGAGAGCGCGTTCGGTAGCCGCCGCGAACGACAGCGCCTTCTCGTGGCAGTGACTGTGCAGCAGGGCGCGGCCGCCGGCGCGGAAGTGCAGGCGGCCGGCCGCGGCCTGATCGGCGACGAGCGCCAGCGCCGGGCGCGCCGCCGCGGCCACCGCGGCGACGCGCGCGTCGCCGGGCAGCAGGCGCCGCCAGTCGTCGTACACCATCGACAGGCAGCTGGGCTCGATGAACAGCAGCTCACAGCCGCGCGCGGCGTGCGCGTGAAGCGCGGCCAGCGCCGTGGCGGCCAGCGCGCGCGCCTTGTCTATCTGCCCGGTCGAGAGCGCCGTGCGCCCGCAGCAGCCGGCGTCCACGAGGGCCAGCTCGACGCCGGCGGCGTGCAGCAGGCTCGCCAGCGCCACGCCGACCTGGGGCTCCTGGTACTGCACGAAGCAGTCGACGAACAGCGCCGCCCCGGCGCGCGCCGGCGCCCCGGCCAGCCGCTTTGTCAGCGGCCGCCGCGAGAACTCGGGAAGTGGCCGGTCGTGCGCGACGCCGACGCGGTCGGTGAGCAGGCGCGCGGCACGAGTCTTCGCGAGGGCGTTCACCAGCGGCGCCACCGGCGACGCCAGGGCCGCGAGGCGGCGGAGCTCGCCGATGCCGCGCGCCAGGGCCGGCACGCCCTCCCTGGCGCGGACCTCGGCGAGCCACTCCACCTTGAGAGCGGCCATGTCGACGCCGGCCGGGCACTCCGTCTTGCAGGCCTTGCAGGCGACGCACGTGCCGAGCACCTCGCGGAGCTCGGCCGCGCCGATGGCCGCCAGCGGCACGGCGCCGCAGAGCACGCCCTGCAGGGAGTTGGCCCGGGCGCGCGTCGCGTAGGCCTCGCTGCGCGAGGCCGCGGCCGGCGGGCACATGGTCCCGGTGAGCTTCTTGCAGAGGCCCGCGCCGAAGCACTTCTCCACGGCCAGGTCGAAGCCGCCCTCGGCGGCGTACGAGAGCCGCGGCGCCCAGGCGCCGTCGCCGCGGTAGTCGGCGCCGAAGCGCAGAGACTCGGCCACTGCGGGGCCGTCGATGATGACGCCCGGCCCGAGCAGCCGTCGCGGGTCGAAGGCGTCCTTGACGGCGACCATGGCCGCGTACAGCTCCGCGCCGAGCAAGCCGGGCAGCGCCCAGCTTCGCGAGCGCCCCACGCCGTGCTCCCCGGAGATCGCGCCGTGGTACTCGGCGACCAGGCGCCCAACGGCCGCGGCCAGCGTCTCCATGCGCCGCACACCGGCCGCCGACTTGAGGTCGAGCAGCGGCCGCACGTGCACGCAGCCGGCCGAGGCGTGCCCCGTGAACGAGGCGCGCGCGCCTGCGGCCGCGACCAGACGCTCGAACTCGTCCACGAAGCCGGCCAGACGCTGCGGGGGGACCGCCGTGTCTTCGACGAAGGAGGCCGGCCGCTCGGCGCCGGGGGCGCCCATGAGCAGCGGCAGCGCGGCGCGCCGCAGGGCGCCGGCCTCGGCGAGCGCCGCCGGGTCCTCCAGCCACTCCAGGCGGGTCGCACCGAGGTCGCCGGCCAGCGCGCGCAGCCGGCCGAGCCCGGCGCGCGCCTCGTCGGCGCTGCCCTGGTACTCCACGGTGAGCAGCGCGCGCTCGTGGCCGGCCAGCAGCGGCGCCATGCGGGCGAAGGCGCCGAGGTTGGGCGCCGCGCGCAGCGGCTCGAGGTCGAGCAGCTCGACCGCGGAGGGACCTGTCTCGAGGATCGCGATGTTCGCTTCCAGGGCGGCGCGCAGGGTGACGAACGTCAGCGCCGCCCCCATCCGCGCCGCGGGAAGGGGGTCGAGCGCCACCTCGATCTCGGTGAACAGCGCCAGCGTGCCCTCAGACCCGGCGAGCAGCTTCCCCAGGTTCGGCGCGGGCGCGAGCAGCTCGCGCAGGTTGTAGCCGGAGGTGCAGCGCCGGGTGCGCGGGGAGTCGTCGGCGATAGGCCGCCGGTACCGCTCGCGGACCTCCGCGAGCGCCGCCGCCGGCGCGGCCGCCCCCGCCCCCACGAGTCCGCTCGCCAGATCGGCGCCGCGGCACTGCCCGAAGACCAGCGATCCGCCGCCCACAATGACGGCCTGGACGCGCAGCACCTTGTCTTTGGTCTCGCCGTAGACGATCGAGCGCGACCCCGAGGAGTTGTTGCCCACCATGCCGCCGATGGTGGCCTGATCCACCGTCGAGGTGTCCGGCCCGAACTCGAGGCCGAAGGCCGCCGCGGCGCGGTTCAGCGACGCCTGGATCACGCCCGGTTCTACGCGCGCGGTGCGCGCCTCCGGATCGATGGCCAGGATACGGTCGAGCTTGAAGCAATCGACCGCGATGCCCGGCCCGATAGCCTGGCCGGCGACGCTGGTGGCGGCGCCGCGGGCGACCAGCGGCACGCCGTGCTCGGCGGCGACCGCCGCCGCGGCGTGCAGGTCGGCGATCGACGACGCCACCAGCACCACGTCGGGAACGACGCGGTAGATCGAGGCGTCGGTCGAATAGAGCCAGCGCGTCAGCGCCGAGGTGGAGACGGCGCCGGCGGCCGCGCGCCGCAGCGCCGCGGCGGCGGCGCGTCCCTCCGGCGTGACGTCTGGGATGCGGTGGCGAGCGCTCATAGCGCCAAGGATACCGCCTCAGAGCCCGCCGGGGCTGAAGGCCGGCAGCCAGCGGCCCATCTGCTCGAGCACGCCGAGCATCATGAGCGCGCCGAAGACGACCAGCAGCACTCCCGCCCCGATCTGGATGGCCCGGTAGCGCCGCTTGACGACGCCAAGGCGCGCGCTCATCCAGTCGAAGGCCAGGGCGGCGAGGACGAACGGCGCCCCGAGGCCGGCCGAGTAGACGAGCAGAAGCAGCGAGCCGGACAAGGCGCTCTGGCTGGAGGCCGCCATGCTGAGGATGGCGCCGAGGACGTAGCCGACGCACGGCGTCCAGCCGATGGCGAGGGCGGCCCCGGTGAGAAAGGCGCCGCCGGCGCCCGCGTGCCGGGGCGCGATCCTCATGACCGGCTTGGGCAGATGGATGACGCCGGCCACCACGAGGCCGCTGACGGCGATGAACGCGCCGGCGGCGATGGTCAGCTCGTGCCGGTAGCGGATGAGCAGCCGGCCGACGCCGCCGGCGCCGGCGCCCATCGCCACGAACACCACGGTGAACCCGGCGACGAACAGCAACGAGGTCCAGAGCAGGCGCCGGCGCTCGCTGCCCAGACGCTCCACCCCGACGCCGGAGATGAACGAGAGGTACACCGGCAGGAGCGGCAGCACGCAGGGCGAGACGAACGAGAGCAGGCCGGCGAGAAACGCCAGGCCGACGCCCGACAGGCTGAGCGTCGTGATCTGCGCCGCGATCACCGGCTCGACGTGCTCACCGCGCCTCAGCCGGCATCCCGGCCGATGTCCGATCCGCGGAGCTCACTGGGCTTTGGAGAGGCTCAGGTTGAACTGCTCGAGGCTCGCCGCACCAACGAGGCGGTCCACCTCCTGGCCGCTCGCGTTGTAGAAGATCGTCGTGGGGTAGCCGCTGACGCCGGCCTCGGCGCCGACGCTGTTGTCGTCCATCACGACAGGATAGGTGAGCCCATACTTCGACATGAAGTCGACCACATCGCTCTGCTCGTCGCCGAAGGCCACTCCGACGAAGGCGGCGTTGCCGCTCTGGGCCTTGGCGAACGCGGAGAGTGCCGGCGCTTCGAGATTGCACGGCCCGCACCAGGAGCCGAAGTAGTTCACGACCAGCGGCTTGCCCGCGAAGTCGGCCGCGTTGAAGTCCCTGGGCGAGAGGAACTGGACGTCCGCCGAGGGGGCCGTCGAGCCCGAGCCGCCGCAGGCGCCGAGGGCGGTCGCCGCCGCGACGACGGAGAGGACCGCAAGCAGGAGCCAGACCCTTCTTCTGTGCCCGCCATCCCCGTCACGTGCGATCATCGATGTCCTCCATCGGTCCAGAGTCCTTCTTCCTGAGTCTACCTTCTGGGCCGATGTTTGCACGCCGGCCGCGTCCCGGTATAATACCCCCTAGGGTATCAATCCATCAACCGATCTGGAGTGCCATGGCTTCCTACGACCTGATCTGTGAGAAGTGCGATCACGCCTTCGAGGTGTTCCGTCAGGGGTTCCTCAAGGACGAGGATCGCACGTGCCCCGCGTGCGGCTCGGAGGACGTGCGCCAGAAGTTCTCGAGCTTCCTGCGCAACCTCGGCGGCGCCGGCGCGGGCTGCGCGCCCTCGGGCGGCAGCCCCTTCGGCTGAGGCTGACGCCCGCGGCGCGGTCGCGCCGCAGGGAAGCGACGTCGAGAAGGGCGGGGCGCCTACCGGGCGCCCCGCCCCTATTTGTTCCCGCCGCGCGCTCCTCAGCCGACCTGCCGGCACAGAACGACGGCGGCGGTCTTCGCTCGCCGCCGGGCTTATTCAGGAGTAGACTTCGCCCCACAGATGCGCCACGCGAAGGACCGGGGATCACAGTCCCTCGCGCGGCGTGCTCGCAGCCACAAGCGACGAAGGGGGCAATCGTGCGGAGACTCCTGTTCGGTGCGGCGCTCGGAGCGCTGCTCATGATCCTGGTGGCGGCGCCGGCCGGGGCCGTGCCGCCCAACGAGGTGCTCATGGCAAGGCACCTCGTCACGCTCGGCGTCATCCCCAGCTACGCCACGCCGGAGATGGCGAGCTCCACTGTATGGACGCTCTACGGCAGCGGCCCGAACTACGAGCGCAAGTCGCCGCTGGTGCAGCGCACCCTGCGCGGCAAGCAGACCACAGTGGGGCGCTTCCTCGCGCAGCGCATGGACAACCGCGGCGCCACCAGGACATATACGACCAAGGCGCTGGTGCTGCTGGTCGAGTTCGGCGACGCCGCCTGGCCGGCCGGCTCACCCGCTCCTACGGGGCCCATGACCCCCGGCCCCGCGCACGGCGCCATCCCGGCGCCGGCGCCCGATGACAACTCCACCTTCTGGCCCGGCGACTTCTCGCAGATGCACTACCAGCAGGAGCTGTTCGGCAACTCCTACCCGCTCTACGACGCCGCCGGCCGCTACCTCGGCAGCAGCGACTCGACGATGCGCACCTGGTACCTCCAGCAGTCGCACGGCGCCTTCACGGTGGCCGGCGACATCGCCGACTGGGTCAAGCTCGACATGCCCGAGTCGTGGTACGGCGCCGACAGCGACCCGTGGAACGTCACCGACGACCTCACCGGCCCCGTGTGGCGTGTCGCTCGCGACGCCGTCGCCAAGTTCGCCGCGCAGAACCCGGACTTCCCTTGGGCCGACTACGACAACGAGAACCCCTACGGCATCACCGGCGAGAACTTCTATCAGGCCGACGGCTACATCGACCATCTGATCCTGGTCCACGCCGGCAGCGACCAGTCCGGCGGCGGCGGCGCCCAGGACTCCGACGCCATCTGGGCGCACTCGTGGGGCATCCTCGAGAACACCAGCGGCGGCCCCGGCGACATGCCGGGCTACATGGTGCCGGGCACTGAGGGCCAAGGGCCCGAGCAGACCGGCGTCTGGGTCTACCCGTACACCATCAACCCCGAGGACGGCGACCCAGGCGTGTTCTGCCACGAGTTCGCCCACGACCTCGGCCTGCCCGACGAGTACGACTACTCCAGCACCACCGGCGACGCCACCTCCGGCTTCTGGACGATCATGGCCAGCGGCTCCTGGCTGGGCCGCCAGTGGGGCCTCGGCAGCCAGCCCGCTCCCATGAACGTGTGGGACAAGTACGCTCTCGGCTACGTCGCGCCCAAGGTCGTCAAGCGCGGCGCGACCGCCACCGTGAAGCTCCAGCCCGCCGCCACCGGCGCCGCCGGCTCCACGGGCGTCATCATTCCCCTGCCGAAACGCAAGCACGTGACCGAGCTCAGCGGCAAGGACGGAGCGCTGGAGTGGTACTCCGGCATGGGTAACGACCTGGACAACCGCCTCACCACGAAGTCCGCGGTAGCCGTGCCCAGCGGCGACCAGGCGGTGCTCACCCTGCGCACCTGGTACGACATCGAGGCAGACTACGACTACGGTTACGTGCGCGTCTCCGCGGACGACGGCGCCACGTGGGCCACGGTCCAGAGCCCCGGCAACACCGTCGAGGTCCAGCCGGGCGAGTACGCTCTCACCGGTACCGACACCGAGCACTGGGCCGACACCATGACCTACGACCTCAGCGCCTACGCCGGCACGAGCGTACTGCTCCAGCTCCGCTACTTCACCGACGGCGGCGTGGCCAACAGGGGCTGGGAGGTCACCGATCTCAAGGTCGGCGGCACGGACCTCCCCACCGCCGACTTCACCAGCGAGGGCTGGCTGCGTGTCGATGGCCAGATGACCAGCATGAGCGAGAACTACTACATCGCCGAGTACCGCACCCGCGACGGCGCGGACGCCGCGCTCGAGAACTGCTACCAGTTCAACGGCCTCTACGCCAACTGGGTCGACTGGTTCAGCTACGACCAGGGCCTGCACCTCATCTACCGCGACACGTTCTGGCAAGACAACGACGTGGCCTTGCACCTCGGCGAGGGCGGCTGGATGGTCCTCGACGCGCGGCCGCTACCCGACGGGATAGCGTATGAAGAAACCGTCGGCTACTGGCGGCCGCGCATCCAGGTGCGCGACGCTGCCTTCAGCCTGGAGCGCACGTCGTTCCAAAGCATCTGGTGCCGGGACTACGACGCCGGCGTCAGCGTGGGCGAGAACGTCGCCCCCGGCAAGGGCGTGAAGGCGTGGTTCAAGGACACCTGGACGTACTGGTCCCCCAAGACGCCCGAGGCTGGGGTCAAGATCCCGCAGAACCTGGGCGTGCGCATCCAGGTCCAGAGCATGGACGCCGACGGCATGACCATCTGGGTGGACAACAGGAAGTGAGCTGCTGAGCGACGCTCGAGCAGAGGGGGCGGCGCGCCGCAAGGCGCGCCGCCCCGCGTTCTTCTTGCGGAGTGGCGACCCCGGAGCGCGCGCCGCTACCGGGCGCCCGCGCCGACCTGCTAGCATCAGCGCATGCACGTCCTGGTCACCGGCGGCGCCGGCTACATCGGCAGCGTGATCGCCGCGCGCCTTCTGGCGCGCGGTCACGCGGTGACCGTCTACGACGATCTCTCTCGCGGTCACCGCGCGGCCGTCCCCGCCGGGGCGTCTTTCGTCGAGGGCGACATCCGCCACGCGGCGCGCGTGCGCGACGCGTTGCAGGACGCCGAGTGCGACGCCATCGTGCACATGGCCGCGCTCGCCGAGGTGGGCGAGTCGGTGCGGCAGCCGGAGCGCTACCACGACGTGAACGTGAACGGCACGGCGGCCGTGATCGCGGCGGCCAGGGCCGCCGCCGTGGGCCGCCTCGTCTTCTCTTCTACCGCCGCCGTGTACGGCGAGCCCCGGCGCGTGCCCATCGACGAGGACGACGAGCTCGCGCCCACCAATCCGTACGGCGCCAGCAAGCTCGCCGGCGAACGCCTGCTCGAGCAGGCGCGGGGCGCCGGGGCGCTCGCCTTCACGGCCCTGCGCTACTTCAACGCCTGCGGCGCCGACGGACCCCGCGGCGAGGACCACGACCCCGAGACGCACCTCATCCCCCTGGCCCTTTCAGCGGTTAGGGACGGCGGCGCGCTGCGCGTGTTCGGCGCCGACTACCCCACCCCCGACGGCGCCTGCGTGCGCGACTACGTGCACGTCGCCGACCTCTCCGACGCCCACGTCCTCGCGCTGGAGGCTCTGCCCGCCGTGCAGGGGGCCTTCAATCTGGGGACGGGACGCGGCGACTCGGTGACGCGCGTGCTCGACACCGTCTCGCGCGTCACCGGCCGGGAGCTGCGCCGCGAGATGGCGGGGCGGCGCGCCGGGGACCCGCCGGCGCTCGTGGCGAGCGGGCGGCGGGCGGCGGCGCGCCTTGGCTGGCGGCCGCGGCGCAGCCTGGAGGACGCCGTACGCGATGCCTGGACCTGGGTGCAGGCGCATCCACAGGGCTATGCGGACTGACGAGCTCGCGAACGGAGAGGGCCGGGCTGGGGGGCCGCCCAAGCGCTGCGGCCGCGACGGCCGGCGCCGGCGTCAGGCCACCGGCTGCGGCGCCAGCGTGCTGAGGGTCACGGAGTCGAGCACGTCCATGAGCTGATCCTGGGCGCGCAGCCAGGCCTTGTGCACCTGGCAATCGCCGCTGCGCGCGCAGTCGTCGGGCCAGAGCACGCACTGGTTGAGCGCGATGGGCCCATCGACGGCCTCGATGATGTCGCGCATCGTGATGTCGGCGGCGGGGCGCGCCAGGGCGAAGCCGCCGTGCGCGCCGCGCTGCGAGACCGCGAGGCCGGTGCGCACGAGGCCCTGGAGGATCTTGGCGAGGAAGCTCACGGGGATGTCCTGTGCCTGCCCGATGTCGTGGAGCGACGCCACGTGGCCCTCGGGGAACCGCGCGAGATAGGTCATGGCGCGCACGGCGTACTCGCCGCCGCGGGTGAGCTGGAGTCCCATGGTCGCCTTCTTTCGGCGGGAGACCGGACAGAAACGGCCTTTTTCAACTTTATCTCGGCGCCCAAGGAGCGTCAACTGCCGGCGCGACGGGCGGCGGGCGGCGAAGCGCCCCCCGCGGCGCGCTTGTCAAGCGGCCGTCAAGCCTGGTCAGGCGACCGCTTCATCCCCCTCGTTCGCGGGCAGAAGGCGGTCGCCACCGGAGGGTCCCGGTGCTATCCTCCCGAGGTTCGCGTCCTCTCACGCACGGAAGGACAGGCTTGAAAAGGCACTACGTACTTGCCGGCGTCGGCGTGGCGGCGCTGGTCGCCGCGGTGATCGTCGTCGTCGGCACGAGCTCCGGTGGCGGCGCCGCCGCGGGCGCCGTGGCCGAGCCTTCGAGGGCCGGCCAGGCGTTGCCGCCCGGCCATCCTTCGGTCGGCGCCACAGCCGGCGGATCCACGCCCGCGCCCGTCACGGACGACGCCATCCAGCAGAGGATCGCTCAGCTCGAGACCGCCGGCGCCGACCAGCCGGACGACGTCGCGGTGCTGCTCGAGCTCGGCGACGCCTACTTCCTCGGGCAACGCTACCAGCAGGCGGCGCGCGCCTTCCGCGCAGCGCTCCAGATCGACCCCGGCGACCCCACCGCCACAGTGCGTCTGGCCATGGTCTGGCACGCCGACGGCGATTCGCGGCGCGCCGCGCGGACCATCAAGGCAGTCCTCGACAAGACGCCGAAGAACCAGGAAGCCCACTACTCGATGGCCATCATCTACTTCTCGGCCGACCGCATCGACAAGGCGAAGACCGAATGGGCCAAAGCCGCGTGGCTCGATCCATCGACTGCCATCGGCCGGCGCTCCCAGAGCTTCGTCGACCTTCTCGAAGGCAAGCAGACACCGACGCCGGCCGACGGCGAGTAGAGGGCCGGCCGCTACTCCACCAGCTCGAGGCGGGGGTTGGGCCGATACACCCGGCCCACCTTGGCGCAGGGCGCGCCCTCCAGGAGCACGACGTCGGCGGTGAAGTCGGCGACCCCGCGCAGCAGGCTGCTGCCCACGCCGTAGGCGTCGGCCGGCACGCCGGCCGCCTCGAAGGCGGCGATGCGCGCGGCGGTGAAGCCGCCGCTCACGACGATCCTGACGCGCCGGAAGCCCTCGCCGTCCAGCGCGCGCCGCACGGCGCGCACCAGCTCGGGCGCCACTCCCGTCGGGCGGAAGCCCCCCATGCCCGCCCACAGCGAACGGTCCACGAGCGTCTCGGAGGTGTCGAGGCGGACCCCCCACAGACGGTCGCCCAGAGCCCGGGCGCAGGCGAGGCTCGTGCCCACGCAGTCGTTGTCGAAGTCGACCAGCGCCGTGACGTTGAGCCGCGGATGGTACGTGTCGGCGAAGCGGCGGGTGGCCGCGACGGTGTCGCCGCCGCAGGCGGCGATGAGGCCGTGGGGCACCGTGCCGATGCCCTTGCCGCCCCACCAGGAGGCCTGGGCGTCGGTGCTGACACCGAGCGCTCCGGCGATGTGGGCGGCGTACCCATCGCCGGCCTGCACGCGGTAGTGGTCGAAGCGCGCCGGAAAGAAGAGGATCGGTTTGCCGGCGGCAGCCTCCACCACGCGGCGCACGTTCGTGCCGATCAGGGTGCTCCGCGTGAGCGCTCCGAGAAACACGGTCTCCAGGTGAGCGAAGAGGCTGTAGTCGCCCTCGATCGTCATGACCGTCTCCCAGGCGGCCACCTCGTCGCCGTCGTACAGGGCGGCGACGGAGAGCTGGTCCCAGCCTGGCTCCCAGGCACGCGCGGGCCCCTCTCCGGCAGAGCGTCCGGCGCACAGCCTGAGCACGGCGAGCGCCTCGTCCACGCCGCCGAGCAGCGCGCCTTCCTGCTTCTGAAAGACCTGCACGGTGACCTGGGGGTGCAGGTCCTGAGCCTCGAGGACGCCCCTCGCGCAGTTGAAATAGGCGTCCGAGTAGTAGCCGCCCCGCAGGCGCTCGAGCGGCAGGGCGAAGACCTCGGGTGACAGGCGTGTGCGAGGCATGGCGTGGTCCTCCTGGATCCGTTAGAGCCCGAGCCGGGCGCCCACCTCGGTGAGCGCCTTGCCCGGCGTGACGTCGAAGCGCAGCGTGTACCTGCCGGCCGCGCGGGCATCGAGAAGGAGAAAGCGGTCGGGCGAGCGGCGCAGCGCGCCGGAGCCCTCCACCAGCGACCAGTACGGCGACCATGTGACCTTGAGCAGATAGGCGCCCGGCTGGTCGATGGTCACCGCGAAGCCTTGGCGCCCCATGCGCGTGACGTGCGCCGTACCGCCGTTCAGCCCCACGGCGAGCGGCTCGGCGTCGCGCAGCCGGTACACCGTCCAGGCGCCGCTGCGCTCCACGACCTCGAGCTCGGGGGACGTCCTCAGGATCCTCACCTCGCGCCGGCTCCACGGGTCGAGCGGAGCGTCGGGCAGAAAGACGTACTGCACGCCCATGCGGCGCAGCCAGGCGACGTAGGTGGCCGCGTCGTAGGGCGTGTAGAAGAGGTCGTTGTGGATGGCGTCCGCCTGACGATACCAGCCACGCGTGATGGGGTAGCCCGCCTGCGGAAAGTAGGCCGCCTCCCAGTGGCGGCGCAGCGCCACGACGTGGATGCGGTAGTCCGGGTCGTAGTACCGCGCCGCCGCGGCCAGGGCCGGGGCGAAGAAGCTCGCCCGCGTCTGCGGCCACTCGTCGGTGCGCGTGAAGTGGCTGTAGGGAGCGCTGATCTGCAGAAGCCCGAACAACACGATGGGTATGACGGCCAGGTCGCCGTACGGGAACGGCCTCTGCAGCCGCGAGTGCCGCAGCAGGAACAGCAGCGGCAGGCCGAACACGAAGAAGAAACGCCCGATGTTGTTGCCCAGGGGGCTGCCCGGCGTCACGAACGAGAGCACGCAGACGGCCGCATATGCCAGGAACAGGACGACGAACGGCCGCCGCGGGTGGACGGCGTTGACGCCGGACAGCGCCAGGCCGGCGAGCGCGAAGCCCAGATAGAGCAGCAGCTGCGAGGTCTCGTTGAGGTAGCCGCCCGGCTCGCTGAAGGCGACGCCGAGCACGACGCGCAGGGCGATGAACGGCGCTACCGCGCCCAGAAACCACAGGTAGCGGCGGCGCGGCGCCGGCCGCGCCACGACGTCGGACAGCATGAACGGGAGGCACACGACGAAGGCCATCGGGTTGGCGAAGATGCCGACGGCCACGGGGAGGGCGGCCCAGAGCGGATGCTTGCGCGCCAGAAGGGCGAGCCCGCCCACGGTCAGCGCGAGCCCCAGCACGAAGGGATCCTGACCGTGAGCGAGATAGACGCTCATGATCCCGGCGAAGGCCCAGGCCGGCCAGATGTCGTCGATGCCCCACATGTCCCGCTGGTAGGTGTAGTACAGGACGGGCAGCACGCCGGCGCAGGCGATCACGATCAGCCGCGCCGGCACGTACAGGGCGAGAAGGTAGTAGACGAACCCGTAGTTGGCGGCGCCGTAGCCGCCGCCGTACCAGAAGTCGTCCCAGAACACCGATCCGCCGCGGCGCAGGAGGAAGATCTTGTACACGTGGGCGGCGTCGTCCCAGCCCGGCAACCCCGCGCGGTACATGAGAAGCGCAACGACCGCGACGGCCGCCGTGCCGCCGAGCCAGAGCGCCAGCAGCCCGCGCCGCGACTTGAGGCGCGCCTCGATGCCCGCCAGGGTCACCGCCGCGGCTCCGCCGCGGCCGGCGTGGCGACGGCGAGCGCCGCGAGCGCCGCGAAGGGCGGCCAGAAAAGAGAGCACCGGACGGGCGCGCGCGGGGCGCGCGGAACCTCGAGCGTGGCGCCTGCGGCGCTCACCCGCGAGGTCCGGCGAGACGCATGGCCGCGACGAAGCTCGCGGCCAGCGCCGGGCAGCGGGGGAGGGATGGGTACAGGGTGGTGGCCAGGCAGTGGCCGAGGGCGAAGCCCTCGGCCTGACCCGGCTCGCCGGCGTCGCCCACGTGGTAGGCGAACGACTCCTGCTCCAGCAGGAGGAACTCGAGATCGAACAGCTCGTACAACAGGTTCTCGCCCTCGTCGAAGGGATTGCCTCGCGCCGCCCGGGCGGGCACGTAGCGGGGGCGCTCGTACCATTCCAGGAGCTCGGCCTCGGCGGGCAGCACGCCGGTGAGCTCGTGGCTGCGCCCGCGGCTGTCCGCCAGGCGGCGCAGCAGCAGGAGCGCGCCACCGCCCATCGCGAGGGTGGGCAGGCCGTCGCCGATGGCCGCGGCGAGCGCCGCCTGCAGCTCGGTGTTGCCGGCGAAGGCGGGCAGCTGCTCCTCGTCGAGCTGGCCGGCGAGCAGCAGCCCGCTGACGTCCGGCGGCAGCTCGCGGTCGCCGGCGACGTTGAGCGGCGCCAGCTCGAGCCCCATGGCCTGCAACATGTCGATGTTCTCGAGGGCGAACGGCTCCAGCGGCGCGCCCCAGGCCACGGCGAGACTCAGGCCGTGGGCGGCCGCCAGCGGCGTCAGCAGCCGCCGGGCACGGGCGGGCATGAAGCCCCGCCGCGTCGCCGCCGCCAGGAGGTCGTCGCGGCCGAGATACGTGCCCGCCTCGGCGCACAGGCGGCGCTCGCTGCCCTTGACCGGCCGCGCGCCGATCTGGCGCAGCGCGCCCGCCGCCGCCGAGTAGCCCCGCACGAACTGCTCGCTGAGCTGCGGCGGGATCCAGCCGAGGATGGGAAGGCCGACGTCGCGGCGCAGGATCTGCCCGAGCTCCGCCGCGGCGCCGCGCTCGTCGCCGCCGACGACGATCACTCCGGCGATCTCGATGCCCTTGGCGAGGGCGTGCACGCCGTAGGCCGCGGCCGCCGCCGTGGCGCCGCGCTCACGGGCGTCCAGGACCAGCACGAGAGGCGCGTCGAGACCGGCGGCCATGTCCACCGCCCGCGAGCCCTTCACGCCTTGCCAGCGGTCGAGGGCGGGCTGCACCGCCACCAGGAGCACGAGATCGCAGCCTTCGCTCCAGTAGTCGTAGAGCTCCAGCACGGCGTCGTCGTGGAGCGCCGGGTCGAGCACCCGCGGCGCCCTGCCCTCGCCGGCGTACAGGAGCCGCCACAACGGGAGGTCGGCGCCGATGGTGACCGCGCGGACGACGCGCTGCTCGGCGAAGCACGCCTGGAGCGCGCCTGCGGCGAGGGCCACGGCGGGGCCGGGCTCGAGCCCGCACACCACGAGCCGGGGCACAGACATGAACGGGTCCTCCTTTCGGCCGGCCGCGCTGTCCAGAGAGCCGGCGGTCCGCGCGCGAGACGGACTTCGGGTCCCAAGGTAGAATACCTTACTCGCCGGACCCACAGCGCGGAGGTATGAGTGGAGGGGATGGATCTGCGCAAACAACTGCACGACGTGCTGTGGGCTCGCGTGCTGTTCACGCTGGCCCTTCTGCTCGCCGTGCTGTGGGTGCAGATCGACGATCACGGCCTCGTCGTCGCCGAGCTGCTCGTCTCCCTCGTGGTGGTCGCCGCCGCCAACGTACCCTTCTTTCTGCTCGAGGACCGCGTGCAGACGCGCGCGCTGGCCGCGGTCATCGTCGTCGTGGACCTCGGCCTCGTGACCGCCGCCATCATCTTCAGCGGCGGCGCCCTGAGCGCGGTGGCCGTCTTCTACGTCTGGCCCATCGTCCTCGCACCCGTCTTCCTGCCGGTCTGGGCGCCGTACGCGGCCGCGGCGGCGGCCGGCGCCGCCTACGCCGGCGCCTGGGAGCTGCAGCGCCTCGGCTGGCTGCGCACGAGCGCCATGGTGGCCGAGATCGATGCGCCCCCCGACTGGATGCCGATCACCGTGTGCCTGCACGTGGCGGCGTTTCTGCTCATCGCTCTGCTGGCCGGGCGGCTCGCCACAGCTCTCGTGCGCGCCACCGCCCAGCTCAGTACCGCCAAGACCGACACCGACGAGCAGCTGCGGCTGATGCAGGCCACCAACGAGCAGCTCCACGTGATGAGCGAGACCAGCCGCGTCTTTCTTCGCCAGCAGGACGTGGACACGTTGATGCCCGAGGCGCTCACGCAGATCATGGGCGCCTCGGGCATCAACGCGGGCTTCGCCCTCGTGCTCAACCACAACAGCGGCGAGCTCGATGTCAAGGCGGAGCTTGGGCAGCTCGACGCGGCCTTCGTCCGCAAGATGAAGGAGCTCGGCATCGCCGACGTCGCCAAGGCCGGGGCGCAGCAGTACGAGGCGGTCACCGACCCTCAGGTGGGCCGGCTTCTCAAGGCCGCCGAGAAGAGCGGCTTCCACGGCTTCCTTGCGGCGCCGCTCGAAGCCAAGCACGAGCTGCTCGGCGTGATCTGCCTGCTCTTGAACGAGGCCGTGCCGCCGGCTGCGGTGGCCACCGTGCGGGCGTTGAGCGACCAGGTGGCTCTTGTCGTGCGCAACATCCAGTACAACGAGGAGCTCGCGCGCAAGAACCGCGAGCTCACGCACCTCGACGAGCTGAAGAGCGATTTCATGGCCACCATGAGCCACGAGCTGCGCACACCGCTCACGTCGATCATCGGCTACAGCGACATGCTCCTCAGCGGGATGACCGGCGAGCTCAACGAGAAGCAGGGCCTCTTCGTCGAAAGCATCCTCAAAGGCGGAGAGGCGCTCCTGAACCTGATCAACGACATCCTCGACCTCACCAAGATCGAGGCCGGACGGCTGGAGCTGAACCCGGAGTCGGTCGACCTGCGCGCGGCTCTGCTGGGCGTGCTGCCCGTGGTCAAGCCGCGCGCCCAGGACAAGAGGATACGCATCTCGACGTTTCTGCCCACCGACCTTCCGCTGGTATCGGCCGACCCGGCCAAGTTCAACCAGATCCTGCTCAACCTGCTCACCAACGGCATCAAGTACACGCACGACAACGGCAGTGTGAGCGTCGAGGCGCGGACCGCCGGCGACATGGTCGAGATCTGGGTGAACGACACGGGCATCGGCATGGCCAAGGAGGATCAGGACAGGGTCTTCCAGCGTTTCACGCAGATCGACTCCTCCGCCACACGCACGCAGGGAGGCACGGGGCTCGGCCTCGCGATCGTCAAAGAGCTCGTGGAACTGCACGGCGGCGTCATCCGCGTGCAGAGCAAGCTCGGCAAAGGCTCCAGCTTTGTCTTCACCATGCCGATAGCAACCAAGCCGGCCGACCCCCTGTCGGCCGGCAAGATCAGTTGAGGAGGTGCGCATCGTGGCGAAGGCCATCCTGGTAGCAGACGACGACCCCGACATCCTGAGCATCGTGTCGATGTCGCTCGAGACGCAGGGCTACACGGTCTACAAGGCGGCGAACGGGCGCGAGGCGGTCGACCTCGCCAAGCAGCATCATCCCGACCTCGTGCTCATGGACATGATGATGCCGATCGTGAGCGGCTATGAGGCCGTGGCCGAGCTCAAGGCCGACGCGGCGACCCGCGATATCACCATCGTCGGCCTCTCCGCGAAAGCCATGGCCACCGACATGGAGCGCGCCACCGATGTCGGCATCGACGGCTATATCACGAAGCCCTTCCGCATCGCCCAGGTGCTCACCGTCGTCGAGAGCTATCTGCAGGGCTGAGCGCCGGGGACGCCCGCTGCCGCCGTGCGGCAGCGGGCAGGAGCCGGCGCTCCTCTGGCGTAGAAGTCAGACGATCATGATGAACGACCCTCGCAGCCCCCTGCCGCCGATGCTCTGCGTCGCTGCGGTGGACACCCGCCTCACGTGCGGCGCCTACTGCGCCGTGTGCCCGTACTACGTACGCGAACGGCGCGTCGGCGAGCGGCGCTACAGCCCGCGGCGCACGTTCGAGCGCCGCATCCTCGGCCGTCTCTGAGCGGCGTCCGCGGGCGCCGCTCTCGGCCCCCACTCAGACACCGGCGGCCTATCATGGAAGGCGCTCATCTGCCGATACCGGGAGTAGTCGCAATCCCACGAGAGGCGCGCTACGTCGAACAAGCCTGGTGAGCAGCGTCGAGGCGGCAGCCTCGGCTACAAACGCGGGGTGAGCCTCCAGCTCAAGACGACCGCGGTCGTCGCCGTCGCCTTGGCGCCTTCTTCTACGTCGTCACCCACTGGATCGCCCTCGAGTCCACCTTGCCCCTGGCCGCGGCCGTGCTGGTGGTGTTCGCGCTCATCGCCCTGACCTTCGACCTGTGGGTCTACCGGCCGCTCAACGGGCTGATCCGGCGCGCCCGCAAGCGGCTCGGCGGCAACTACGAGCGCAACGACCCCTACTATCGCGACGAGGCCCGCGAGCTCGGGTATCTCGTCGGCACGCTCATCGCCGTCTTCACCGCCGCCGACGACAAGGAGTGGGTGTCGCAGAGCATCAAGGCGGACCTCGAACGCGTGCAGGCGCTGAACCGGCAGCTCATGGACGTCGGCGAGCTCGGCAAGGAGATGAACGCAGCCCTGCCGTACCTCGAGACGGTGGAGCGCGTGCTATCGCGGAGCAAGGCCTTCCTGCGCGCCGACTTCGCAGCCTTGCTGCTGCTCGACGCCGACACGCGCGCCTTCTCGCTCGAGGGCGCGCAGGGCGTCCTCTCCCCCACGCTCTCCGCGGAGTGCTGCGCCTTCACCCCCGACTGCCCCGTGCGCCAGGCGATCGCCGGCGGCCGGCTGGTGCGCGCCAGCGACCACACCTGCACGCTGTTCCCGCACACCATGAAGGACCAGGTGGTGATCCCCGTACACGTCGAGAACGTCGGGGAGATGGCGGTGCTGGCGACCTCCACTTCGGGCGACTATGTCGCCCTGCTGTCCGACGACATCCTCGTGGCGCTGCAGAACCACGTGCAGAGCGCGCTGACGAACGCCCACAAGTACGACGCCATCCGCCGTCAGGTGGTCACCGATCACCTCACGCGCCTCTACAACCGGCGCTTCTTCATGAAGCGCGCCGGCGAGGAGATCGAGCGCAGCCTGCGCCACCAGGCGCCGCTGAGCGTCCTCATGGTCGACATCGACCACTTCAAGGCGTTCAACGACACCTACGGCCATGCCACCGGCGACCGCGTGCTGCAGACTGTCGCGCGAGCCATGAAGGACGCCCTGCGCAAACCCGACATCTGCGCCCGGCACGGCGGCGAGGAGTTCGCCGTCCTGCTGCCGAACACGCCCGGCGATAACGCCTACTACGTGGCCGAGCGCGTGCGACGCACGCTCAGCGGCACGCGCTACACCGGCCTCGGGCTGCCGGCGGAGGCGAACATCACGATCAGCGTCGGCGTGGCCACCTGCCCGCGCGACGCCACCGAGCTCGACGCCCTCATGGAGCTGGCGGACAAGGCGCTGTATCGCGCCAAGGCCGCGGGACGCGACCAGGTGAAGCTCCACGGCGCGGAGCAGGAGCGCGTCAGGAAGTGACGCGCGCCGCCGCAGGCGGCGGCGCGAGACCCATCCCCCAGGCGATGACCGCCGGGGGCAGGCAGCCCCAGCTCAGCAGCTCGTCGTGGAAGTCGCGCAGGGAGCCGCCCCGCCGACGTTCGTAGAGCGCCGCGAGACGCTGCACCTCGCGCTTGCCGAGCAGATAGCTCATGGCCTGACCCGGCTCGCCGGCGTACCGGCGGCACTCGAGCTCGGCCTCGTAGCGGTTCATGTGCGCCTCGGCGCAGAGATAGTCGATGGCCGCCGGCAGGTCCATGATCCCCAGGTGCAGCTCGACGTCGATGACCACCCGGCAGGCGCGCCACACCTGATCGTTGAGGCGCATGAGGCGCGTGGCAGGGTCGGCAAGAAGACCCTGCTGTTCCATGAGCTCCTCGCAGTAGAAAGCCCAGCCCTCGACGAGGATGTTGCCGCCGCTGGGGATGTGGGCGATGCGGCGCGCGAGGGTCGTGGCGCGAGCGGCGCTCACCAGCTGCAGGTGATGGCCGGGGTAGGCCTCGTGTACGCCGGTCGTGGCCAGCGAGGCGCGGGGATGACCGCGCAGCGCGGCCTCGAGCTCCGGCCCAGGCAGACCGTCGCGCGGCGGCGTGACGTAGTAGAAGCCCAGCCGGCGCGCGTCGTAGGGGCCGGGCGCATCGTAGGCGGCGAAGGGCAGCGCGCTGCGCAGGAAGGTCGGAGTCGCCATGACGATAAGCTCCTCGCCCGCCGGCATGGTGACGATGCCGCGGGCGACGACGTGCGCCCGCGCGGCCTCCACGGCGCGCCGGTAGGCGGCCACCAGATCGTCCGCCGCCGGGTGGTCCGCCTGCAGCGCGGCCGCGGCCGCCGCCGCGTCGCCGTAGCCCAGCTCAGCCGCGACCTCCTCCATGGCGTCTTTGGTCGCGGACAGCGCCTCGCGCCCGTAGCGCGCCAGCTCCTCGAGCGTGTCGTCGAGGACGTGCTCCCAGCGCAGGATGTCCTCGAGCACGGCGCGGCCGGCGCCGCACTGCGCCGCGGCCCCCGGCAGCAGAACGTCGTGCAGGTGCTCGCGGAAAGCCGCCAGCGCCGTGCAGGCCGCCTGCGAGGCTCCATCGAGCGCGCCCTCGTGACCGGCGCCGGCCGCGAAGACGCGGACCGTAGGCCCGGCCAGCTCGAGGAGCCCATCGACCTGGTCCAGGCCCGCTCTGACCAGGGCGGCGGGCAGCCTGGGCTCCAGGTTGTCGCGCGCCTCCTCCAGGAGCCCCGGCGCGGCGCGCAGCCTTCCGGCGAGCGCCCCCACCCGCTCCGCGGGCGTCCCGAGCTCGCGCACGAGCAGCGGCAAGAGGCCGAAGAGGACGTCGAGGTACGCCCCCGGACGGCGGTGCTGGACGCGGCGCAACTCGAGATCGCGCAGCTGCCGGCGCGCTATCTGCAGGCCGGCGAAGGCGTCGACCGCCGTCGCCGGCTCGTGGTCGTCGAGCAGGGGCAGGAGCGCGCGCTCGTGACGGCGGAGCATACCGACGCGCCGCGCGAGCGCCTGCGCCGACCACGAGGGCAGCCGGTCGGCGCCGGCGGTCAGGCCGAGCCCGGTGGCCAGGACCGGGTCGTCGGCGAGGAGATCGTCGAGGAACGCCTGGATGGCCGGCTCCGCGGCGCTTCCGCCGCCGGGCCGCCCTCCGGCTGCTGTCGCGTCTGTCATGGCGGACCTCCGTCCACGCAAGGCGCGCCGCCGTCGCTCGCGGCGAGCGCTTCGTCCGACCACGACGGCGAGACTCCGGCGCCGGTCGTACGGCGGGGAGGGGCAGACTCCTTCAACGTCCTCCCCTCCCCGCCGCGGTGATCGCGGCCTACTCCTCGACGGCGCGGCCGCGGCTGCGGCGCACGAGCAGCAGGACGATGACGATGACGGCCAGCGCCGCGACAACGGCGACGACGATCAGCGTGGTGTTCGACGACCCCGAGCTCGTGGTCGTGGTCGTGACGGCCTTGGGCTGCACCAGGAGATACGTGTCGATGTTGTCGTTCTGCAGGACGACCATCCCACCCTCACCCGGATAGGGGACCCAGCCTTCCCACTTGACGGTGTTGTAGGCGATCAGCGCCTTCGGGTAGTAGAGCACCACGTACGGCGCGTCGTCGTAGAAGATCTGCTGCATGCGCTGTACCTGCTGCTCGCGCGTCGGCCAGTCCATCTCGGCGTCCTGCTCGCCGTAGAGGGTGTCGTACTCCTGGCTCGAGAAGCAGCAGTCGTTCCACATCTCGATCTGCGAGGTGAGGAAGGAGCCGAGCTGATAGCCCGGATCGATGGTGCCGCCCCAGCCCCAGATGAACATGTCGAAGTCTGGGGCGTACGTGTCGCCTTTGTAGTTGTAGATGCCGTTGTTTATCGAGCCGTCGTTCTGAACACTCAGGACGATCTTCAGGCCGATCGACTTGAACCACCCGGCGATCAGCTTGCCGGCGCGCTGCTGCTCCGGCGACTCGCTCCGCGTCCAGAGCCGCAGCTCGATGGGCTTGCCCTGTTTGTCTTCCCTGATCCCGTCGCCGTCCGAGTCCTTGTAGCCGGCCGCGTCGAGCATCTGCTTGGACTTCTCCAGGTCGAAGCCGAACGTCTCCTCCGGCGTCGGCGTCCAGGCGCCGTCGGTGAACGGCCCGATGATGGACTGGCCGACCTCCGCGTAGCCGCCGAGGCACGTATCGACGATGTTCTGCTTGTCCACGGCCCAGCTGATCGCCTCGCGGAACTTGAGGTCGCGCAGCGCCGGGTTGGCCATGGAGCTCTCGTTGTCGTAGACGTTCATCGCCAGCTCGACGAAGTACCGCTTTGTGGCGGCCATGGCCTTGATGCCCGGCTCGTTCTCGAAGCTCTTGAACTGCGCTACCGGGAGGTCGACCGCGACATCGATGGCGCCGCTCTTGAGGTCCATCGCCATCGTGTCCTGGTTCTGGTAGACCATCAGGATGACCTCGTCGACCTTGGGGGCGCCCTTCCAGTAGGCCTTGTTGGCGGCGAAGCGGATGAACGAGCCCTTCTTGACCTCGATCACCTGGAAGGGGCCGGAGCCGATGACCGGCGGCTTGGAGTTGTAGGTGGCGGCCTTGTCGCCCGGGATCGTGCTCCAGACGTGCTCCGGGACGATGGGGATCCAAAGGCGCAGCATGGTGGACTTCGGCTTCTTGAGGTGGAACACGACCGTGGAGTCGTCGATGGCCTCGGCGTCGTTGATGTTCACCGTGCTGCTCGTGTACGCCGAGAGCTCGTTGTCGATGATGTAGTTGTAGGTGAAGGCGACGTCCTTGGCGGTCAGCGGCTCGCCGTCCTGCCACGTGATGCCGGGGTGGATCTTGAACGTCCAGGTCAGGCCGTCGGCCGAAGTCTCCCAGCTGTCGGCGATCTCGGGCCGCACGTCCCCGTTGGGCGCATAGCCCGTCAACATGTCGTAGTTCAGGTGGAACATCTCGTAGGCCGCGACGGTCACGCCGGCGAACGGGTTCAGGCTGTCGATGTCCTGTAGCGTGCCGATGCGGAGAATGATCTTCTCGCCGCTCGGCGACGGCGACGCGCTGGTGGCCGCGCGGGCCACCCCCGCGGCCAAGCCGATGAGAAGCGTCGCCGCGATGATCGCGACAGCGAACCTGCGCATTACCGTACCTCCCTTACGTCGACCCCTGGACACTTCACAGGGCGGCAGCGGGTCTGGACCCGGCGCCACGCGGGCTCCCCCAGCCCCTGTGCGCCGTACTGTACTCCAGAGTCCGCGTTCTGGTAAGCCCTTCGGCGAAACCCGCGGAGAGGGAGATCGGGCGACTCTCGCGCCGGAACGTCAGTCGGCGGACCGCTGCAGGTAGGCGATCAGAGGCTCGCGGCGGCCCCCCATGATCTTCTCGACATGGACGTCGAGGATGCCGCGCGCGACCTCTTCGTCGGTGACCTTGGGCCGGTACACGTAGGCGGCCTGCGAATTGTCCTGCTCGAGCAGGCCCTTGACGGCCAGGTTGCGCAGCACGCTCATGACCGTGGTGTAGGCGATGCGCCGGTTCGCGCGCAGGTCTTCGTAGACGTCGCGCACCGTGACGTCGCCGTTGTCCCAGACGACGCGCAGTACATCGGCCTCGAGCCAGCCGAGGCCGGTGAGATCGCGGCTGCGCTCGCGGCGACGCCACGCGGATGGTGCTGGGTCGGACATTGTGGACCTCCGTGCGACTTCGGGAGCGGGTCGTACAAGCGCAGGGCTCTACGTGCGGCCGCACGCCTTTGCAAGACCGGGCGAGGGCGACCCGCGGATGGGTATACTGCGCTTGACCGTTCAAGGAAGTGAGACGCGTGGCGCCGACGCACGAGACCCCTGTGGACCTCGGACCAGCCGAACTGGCGGCGTGGCGCGGCATGCTGCGCGCGCAGGCCGCGCTGCTTCACGACATGGACGCGGAGCTCACCGCCACTCACGGCCTGGCGTTGCGGTCCTACGATGTCCTTCTCTACCTCGAGGACGCTCCCCGGCGCCGCCTGCGCATGAGCGACCTCTCCCGTTCCGTGCTGCTCAGCGCCAGCGGCGTGAGCCGGCTGGTCGACCGCCTGGAGCGCGACGGCCTCGTGCGCCGCGAGCCCTGCTCCGCAGACGGGCGCGGCTACTGGGCGGTGCTCACGACCCGCGGCGAGAGTACGTTCAGGGAAGCGCGCGGCACTCATCTGGCCGGCGTGCGACGCCTGTTCCTGCGGCACTTCGCCGGCGACGACCTGACCCGGCTCGCCGACTACTGGGAGCGCCTGCTGCCGGGCGCTACGAAGCCGGTCGCGGCGGCCGGCGACGACGGCGACTGCGCGTGAGCGACGTCATCGTCGTCGGCGCCGGGCTGGCCGGGCTGTGCTGCGCCCGCGAGCTCGTGGGCCAGGGTGTGGACGTCCTGGTCCTCGAGAGAAGCGACGCCCCGGGCGGGCGCGTGCGCACCGACGAGGTGGGCGGCTTTCTGCTCGACCGCGGCTTCCAGGCGCTGCTGACCGCGTACCCAGAGGCGCGCCGCGCCCTCGACTACGAACGTCTGCGCCTGCGCCCGTTCTACGCCGGCGCGCTGGTCCGTCACCGCGGCGGCTTCGCGCGCCTGGCCGACCCGCTGCGGCATCCGCTGGGCGCCGCGCGCAACCTGCGCGCCGGTCCCGGCGGCCTGCTCGACAAGCTGCGCATCGCGCGCCTGCGCCGGCGCCTGTCGCGGGCCTCCTTGAACGAGGTGCTGGAGGCGCCGCAGGTGACCACCGCGGAGGCGCTGCGCCTCGAGGGATTCTCGCGGGACATGGTGGACGGCTTCTTCCGGCCCTACCTCGGCGGCATCTTCCTCGACCCCGGGCTGGAGACCTCGAGCCGGCTGTTCGCCTACGTGTTCAAGCTCTTCGCGGAGGGCGAGGCGGCGCTGCCGGCCGCCGGTATGCAGGCGATCCCTCGCCAGCTGGCCGAGAGCCTGCCGGCGACGGCCGTCCGCCTGGGCGCCACGGTCGAGGCGGTCGACCGCGGCGGCGTGACGCTCGCCGGGGGCGAGCGCCTCGAGGCCGGCGCGGTGGTCGTGGCGACCGACGGGCCGGAGGCGGCCCGGCTCACCGGCGCCGTGGAGGCGCCGGCCGCCCGGGCCACGACCTGCGTCTACTTCGCGGCGGAGCGCTCGCCGCTGAACGAGCCCATCCTGGTCCTCGACGGCGAGGGCCGCGGCCCGGTGAACGACCTGTGCGTGCCCAGCGACGTGGCGCCGAGCTACGCGCCGCCTGGGGCGGCGCTGGTCTCGGCCACCATCCTCGGCATCCCGGCGCTGGACGACGACGACATCGAGGCCGCGGTCCGTGAGCAGCTGCGCGGCTGGTTCGGCGCCCAGGTCGATGGTTGGCGGCGGCTGGCCGTCTACCGTATCCCGTTCGCGCTGCCGGCGCAGCCGCCCGAAGTCCTGGCGACGCCCCAGCGCCCAGTGCGCCTGCGCCACGGGCTCTTCGTGTGCGGCGACCATCGCGACACGGCCTCGATCCAGGGGGCGATGGCGTCTGGGCGCAGGGCCGCCGCCGCGGTGCGCGGCAGCGACGGCGGCCCCTCCTGCGCCCTCTAGAGTCGCGGCGAGAGCCGAGCGCCGACGCGGGAGCCGAGCGCCCTGCTCAGGCCTTGCCGAGCGCCACCCCGAGGCACATCACGAGGAGCACGCTCGCGGTCACCAGCACGTAGCGTCCGTCGCGCTGCTTGACGAAGATCACCAGCGACCCCGCGACGCGCACGAACGGCGTGCCGATGAGCACGATGAGGCCCAACGAGAGGTAGGCCGCCGGCCGCAGCGCGGCCAGCCCGCGAGGGAGCTCCGCCAGCGGCACGACGCCGCGAGGGAGGCCGGCCCCCCGGGCGACGCCGAGGACCAGGCCCGCCGCCATGAGCGCGACGCTGAGCGCGATGCCGCACAGCAGGATCCCGCGGATGACGCGCTCGACCGGCTCCATGACGTGCGTGCGCGCGGGCGCTCCCTGCTTCAGTCGCGCGCTCACAGCCCGAGCCCCAGACCCCTGAGGAGCATCAGCACAGCGAAGACCGTGAGGACCACCTGGAAGATGATGCCGAGCGCCCGCGCCGACAGGCGCACGGCGAGGCGGGGCCCCAGGCGCGCGCCGGCGAGGATGCCGAGCGCGGCCGGCACCGCGTAGTACGGGTCCATGTAGCCGCGCCCGTAGAAGATGGCCGCGCCGGCGGCCGCCGTGACCCCGATCATCAGGTTGCTGGTGGCGATGGTCGCCTTGAGGGGGACGCCCATCAGCAGGTTCATGATCGGCACCTTGAAGGCCCCGCCCCCCACCCCCAGAAGCCCCGAGATGTTGCCGGCCCCGAGACTGAGCACGAACCCGAGGCGCGGGCGCCGCACGCCGTACTCGACGTCGTGGCCGGCGGCCGGGTCGTAGTAGGCCGCCTCGAGCACGCCGGTCCGGACCGGCGTCACGTCGCCGCCGCGGCGGTTCATCTGCCAGGCGACGTACACGAGGACGGCGGCGAAGCCGAGCTGCAGCACGCGGCCGTCGATGAGCACCGCCGTGACGCCGCCGGCCACGGCGCCCACGGACGTCGCCACCTCGAGCAGCATCCCCAGGCGGACGTTGGTCATGCCGCGGCTCACGAAGGTGGTCTGCGCCATCGTCGACGTCGCGATCACGCAGACGATGCTCGTGGCGATGGCCACCTTGATCGGCACGCCGAAGGCCAGGCTCAGCATGGGCACCATGATGATCCCGCCGCCCACCCCGAGCATGCTGCCGAAGACCCCGGCCACGAAGGCCACGGCCAGAAGTGCTGCGAGGACGCCCGTGACCGCCGCCTCAGTCGTCGCCGGCCGGGGGCCGCCGCAGACGCTTGACGACGGCGCGGCCCTTCTTGGCGGCGAGGCGCCGCTCCTTCGCCGCGCGCGAGGGCCTCGTGACCCTGCGCGGCGGCGCCGGCGGCGCGTAGAACTTCACGAGCTTGAGCCGCAGGCGGCGCAGCGCGTCCATCTTGTTGAGGTACTGGCTGCGCTGCGCCCGGCAGGTCACCGTGAGCCCTGTCGGGCCGTGACGCAGCCGCACCGCACTGTCGGTCTTGTTCTGGTGCTGGCCGCCGGGGCCGCCGGCGCGGAAGGTGTCCACCTCGCACTCGGCGAGGAGAGCCGCGTCGCTCTGCGGGATGTCGGAAAGCGGGCACATGCGTTCGGCGGCGGCGGCGCGGAAGGCGCCGCCGCCGCCAAAGCCTACCACCCCTCGTGATAGCCTCAGAGCATGCTGGCCATCGCCCTCGCCCTCAGTGCGTCGATCTGCTGGGGCTCCGGCGACTTTCTCGGGGGGCTCACCACGCGGCGCGCCAGCCTGTGGGCGGTGATCGTCGGCAGCCAGGCGGTCGGCCTTGTGGGCGCCACGCTCGTGGTCGTCCTCGCCGGCCACGGGTGGCCGGGGCTGCACGCGGTGTGGCCGGTCCTCCTGGGCGGGCTCGCGAGCGTGGTGGCCATCTCCTGCTTCTACAAGGCGCTCGCCATCGGTTCGATGAGCATCGTGGCGCCGATCAGCGCCGCCAACGCGCTGATCCCCTTTCTCGTCGGGCTGGCGGTGGGCGAGCGCCCGAGCGCCGCCCAGCTCGCCGGCGTGGCCCTCGCCGCCGCCGGCGTCTTGCTGGTCGCCAGCGAGCGCGCCCGCGCCGGCGACACCATCGGCGCCGCGGCGCTGCCCAACGAGCCGGCCGTGGAGCCGGCGGCCGTCATCGCCGCCGGGACGGCGGCGCACGCGCCGCGCCGCAACCAGCGCCGGGCCATCATCCTGGCCCTCATCGCAGCCGTGGCGATGGGCCTCGTGCTGGTGGGCTACGACGCCACGGCGCGCTACGACGCGTTGTGGGCGATGCTCGGCGGGCGCATGTCCTCGGTGGCCGTGTTCACCATCGTCTTCCTGGTGATGCGCCCACGCCTTGAGATGCGCCGCTCCGCGCTCCCGTTCATCGTCGCCGTCGGCGTGCTCGATACGGGCGCAAACGGGCTCTTCGCGCTGGCCACGACCCAAGGCTACCTGAGCCTCGTCAGCGTGCTCGGCGCCGTGTATCCCGTGGTGACCGTGCTGCTGGCCTACGGTCTGCTGCACGAGCGCATCGCGAAGCACCAGATGGTGGGCGCCGTCGCGACACTCGCCGGCATCGCCCTCATCGCCGCCGGATGAGACCCTTCGCCGAGCTCGAGCTGCGCGGCCCTGCCGGCGAGCCGGTGGACCTGCGCCGCACCCTGCTGTCGCACGGCGTCGCCGCGCTACCGCCGGCGACCCTCGACGAGGCGGCCTGCGCGCTGACCGTGACGTTGCCGGCCGCCGGCGGCCCGCGAACGGTCAGGATCTCGGGCGGGCCTAGGACCTCCGCTGGGCCGCCGCCGGGCGGCGCGACGCGCCGCGGACGCGGCGGCCCGGCCGTGGCGCTGCTGTCTCTCGCCGACGCCGGGCCGCCGCCCAGCGCCTCCGAGGCGGCGACGCTCACGGCGACGGCGCGGCGGGTTCTCTGCTTCGACGACGATCTCAGCGCCTTCTATGCGCAGGCCGCGGCTGACCCCGCCCTCGCCTGGGCGTGCGCCGGCGCCGGCCGCATGCTGCGCAGCCCCACGGTGTTCGAGGACGTCGTCAAGACGGTGTGCACCACCAACTGCGCCTGGTCGGCGACGGAGCGCATGGTGGGCGCCCTCGTCGAGCACCTCGGCGAGCCGGCCCCAGGCGCGCTCGATGGCAGCCCGGCGGGCCGTGCCTTTCCGACGGCGGCGCGCATGGCCGCGGAGGAGGAGGGCTTCTACCGCGACGTGGCCAGGGCCGGCTACCGCGGCCCTCGTCTCCGCGCCGTCGCGCTCGCGGTCGCCGCCGGCGAGCTCGATCTGGAGGCGCTCCTCACGACCCCGCCGGCGGAGCTGCCCGACGACGAGCTCGAGCGCCGGCTCCTCGGGCTGCCCGGCGTGGGGCCGTACGCGGCCGCGCACGTGATGATGCTGGTGGGCCGCCACTCGCGGCTCGTCCTGGACTCGTGGACGCGGCCCAAGTACGCGCGGCTGATGGGCAAGCCGCCGGGGAAGCTCGTCGCCGATGCCGCGATCGGCCGGCGCTTCGGCGCCTACGGCGCCCATGCCGGCCTCGCCTTCTGGCTGTTCGTCACCCAGGACTGGGTGGACGCGCCGCGCGCGGAGCGGGCGCCCGCCTGACCCTCCCGCGCGGCGGCCTCACGGCTGCTGCGGTATGCCCCAGTCCTTCTCGATGACGTCGAGGGTGGCCTGCGCCATGCGGTCGCCGCCGACGCGCGTGAGATGGATCCCGTCGGGGGCGCGCATGAGCACAGGGTCGCCGCTCTCGTCCGGCAGGTACTCCGAGTAGGAGCCTTTGTCGTTGGCGAACAGCGCCCAGGTCGGGATGTAGAAGACGCCTGGGTGCTTCTTGGCCTCCGCCTCGTAGATGTGGTCCATCATCGAGATGCGCTCGCGGTAGTCGGCGTCGCGCATGATCGGGTTGCCGACCCAGTAGGCGCGGCGTCCGCCCTTGGTCAGGGTGTCCATGGCCTTGCCCACGCGCTGCGCGTAGACCACCTGCCACGCCTTACTGCCCACCTTCAGCACCTTGCCCTTGTACATCACGTCCTGGCCGTCGTTGGCCCCGAAGAGCACCGCCGTGGCGTCGGGATCGAGCTCCACGATCTGGTCGATCATGCGCTGCGGCCAGTCGAAGAAGTCGGGGCGGCTGAGACCGCTCGACACCTTGTAGTCGAGCTTGGCCTTGATGAGATGCGTCTCCTCGGCGAGGTTCTTGAGCGACGAGCCGAAGACCTGGGCCATCGAATCGCCGATGATGTAGAGACGCAGCTTGTCCTTGCGGGTGATCTGGCGCGGCCACCTCGGCTTGACCTCGTCCGTGACCTCGGCGATGGAGTGGTGCGCGGCCTCGCCGCGCCCGAGCATGGCGCTCAGCGCCTCGGCCGGCCGGTCGAGCCGCAGGGCGCCGCTGAGCACGACCATCGGCTTGAGCAGAGCGAGCTGGACGCTGCGCGCCGTGCCCAGCGGCTTGCCCTTCACCTGGGTCTCGATGACCTTGGCGTCGAGCAGCCCAGCGACGAAGAAGCCGATGAGCATGGCCGCCAGGACGGCGCCGGCGGAGAGCCGGCGGCGGCGCGGCCGGCGATCCTCGGGCGCGTGCCCGAGCGCGTCCGGCCCGAACGGGCCGCCGGGTCCGTCGCCGGCGGCGGGCGCGCCGCCCTGCGCGCCCTCTCCGGGGTCGAGCCAGTCCGACCACTCGTCGTCGGCGCCGCGAGACGGCGCGGCGCGGCGCGGGCGGGCGGCGCCTTCGGCGCCGGCCGCCGCGTACGTGTCGCGGCGGCGCGGCGGCGGAGCGCCGTCGTCCCACGGCGGCCGCGACTCGTCGGGGACGCGCGACCGGCGCGGCTCCTCGGGGGCGCGCCGCGACGGAGGGCCGGCCGGGCGGCTCGGCGGCCGCAGGCCGTCCCACACGAAGAGGTCGTCGTCGGCGCCGTCGCTGAACGGCAACCTCCGCGAGCCTTCGTCGTGACGGTCGTCCGGCATGCTCAGTCGTCCTGTGTCGGGGGCCGCATCAGAACTTGAAGTAGAGGAACTCGGCGGCGCCCTGCGGGCCGAGCGTGGCGATGAGGAACAGGGCGAGCGCCAGCACGGCGCCCTGCCCCGCCCAGCCTATCCGCGAGAGCCCGCCTTCGAGGCGCTCGACGAGGCCACGCGGCACGTACTGGATGCCGATGCCGAGCACGACGAGGCCGACTACCGGCCAGGTGACCGCGGAGCCGATGCTGCCCAGCCCGGCGACCAGCCGCCAGAGGACGGCGAAGGCGCCGCCTATCGAGTCGGCGCGGAAGAACACCCAGGCCACGCTGACGAAGACGAACACGGCGAGGCGCTGGAGCATCCGCGCCCCGGCGGTCGCGCCGGGCTCGCGCAGACCCCGCGCCTGGCGCGCGTCGGCGCGGGCGCGCTCCAGCGCCAGTCCGACGCCGTGCACGCCGCCCCAGAACACGAACGTCCAGCCGGCGCCGTGCCACAGGCCGGCGAGGAGGAACGTGACGATGAGATTGACGTAGGTGCGGCCGCGGCCCTTGCGGCTGCCGCCCAGCGGGATGTAGAGGTAGTCGCGCAGCCAACTGGACAGCGTGATGTGCCAGCGCCGCCAGAAGTCCTGGATGCTGCGCGCCGTGTACGGCGCGTTGAAGTTCTCGGGCAGCTCGAAGCCGAGGAGCAGGGAGACGCCGATGGCGATGTCGCTGTAGGCGCTGAAGTCGCAGTAGATCTGCACCGAATAGGCGGCGATGCCCCACAGGGTCTCCCAGGACGAGAACGACTGCGGGGACGCGAACACCCCGTTCACGATGTGCGTGGACAGGTAGTCGGCGATGAGCATCTTCTTGGCGAGGCCGCCGAGGATGAGCATGAAGGCGCGGCCGGCGTCGATGCTGTGCGGGTCGCGCGGCGCGCGCAGCTGCGGCAGAAAGTCGCGGGCGCGGGCGATGGGGCCCGCGAGCAGGTACGGGAAGAACGCCACGTAGACGCCGAAGTCCAGGGTCGAGGCCGGGGCGAGCTGCCCGCGGTAGATATCGATGGTGTAGGTGAGCACGCGGAAGACGAGGAACGAGATGCCCACCGGCAGGAGGATGCGCAGCAGAGGCAGCGGCGCGCCGAGGCCCACGCTGCTGAGCAGGTGGTCGAGGCTGCCGGCGAAGAAGTCCATGTACTTGAAGTAGCCCAGCGCCGCGAGGTCGGCGACCACCGACAGCGCCAGCCAGCGCCTGGCGGCGCGCCCGCCGCCGCGGCGCCCGCGGGCGCGCGCGATCTGCACGCCGAGGGCCTGGTTCACGAACGTGGCCGCCACGAGCAGCAGGACGAAGCGCCAGTCCCACCAGCCGTAGAACACGTAGCTGGCGGCGATGATGAACCACTTCCACAGACGCAGGCGCGGCATCAGCAGCCAGTTGGCCGCGTAGACGACCAGAAAGAAGACGGCAAAGGTGATGGTCGGGAAGAGCATGCCCGGGATGCTACTACAGCGGCCGCGGGCCGCGCAGCAGCCCCTGCGGGCTCGCCGGCCCGCCGTTCCAGCCGGCCCGCGGGCTCAGAGCGGCGTCAGGGCGCCGGAGTGGCCGTCGCCGACGCCTTCGGCGACGGCGAAGCGGCGCCGGCGCCGCTCTTCTTCTTGCCGAACCATTCGGCCTTGATGGCGGCCAGCACGACCTTGGCGAGGCGCATGCCGCCGGCGTAAGTCAGATGCTCGCCGTCGGCCTCGCGGACCTGCTGCATCTCGCCCTTGTCGTCGCGGAGATACTGTGAGTACCCACCGCCGTCGCTGAACACATCATAGGCGTCGATGTACTGCACGCCCGGGTGCCTCTTGGCCTCATCGCGAAAAATATCGTTCATGAAGCGGATCTGACGGTCGTAGGTGGAGCCCGGCATGATCGGCTGACCGACCCAGTAGATGCGCCGCACGCCGCCGTCGAAGAGGATCGCGATCGCGTCGCCGACGCGCTTGCGGTACTCCTTCTCCCAGCCGCTGGAGCCGAACTCGTAGACCTTGCCCGATGACGTCTGCACGGCCTGGTTGTCGTTGGCGCCCCACATGACCACCGCGGCGCCGGGGTCGAAGGCTTTGGCCTGTCGCTGCAGCTGCACAGGCCAGTTGAAGAAGTCCGGCCTCACAAGCCCCGTCGAGATGTGGTAGTCGAGCAGCGGCTTGATGAGGTGCGTGTCTTTGGCGAGGTTGACCAGCGCCATGCCGGGGATGCCGGCCATCGAATCGCCGGCGATGTAGAGGTGCATCGGGTGGCCGGCGTACGGCTTGGGCAGCGGCTTGTCCGTGGGCTGCGGGCGAGGTCCGCCCGACGCCGAGGTGGGCTGGGGCGTGGGCCGCGGCGTGACGACCACGACCTCCACAGGCTGGGGCCCAGGGTCCGGCTTGCCGAGCGCCGCGGCCGCGAGCCGCGCCGGCCGGTCCAGAAAGAGCCAGTGGCTCACGGCCGCGGCCGGGCTCACGAGCGCGAGCCGGAAGCTGCGCTGGCCGCCGAACGGCAGCTCCATGGCGGTCTTCTTCATCGCCGGCGCGTTGAACAGCACCCCGAGGATGAAAGCCACGAGGATGGCGACGAGCGCGCTGGCGGCCGTCCGCCGGCGGCGGCCGTAGGGCAGCTTGCTGGGGTCGCGGCCGTTCATCAGAACCTGAAGTAGAGGAAGGTGGCGGGACCGCTGGGGCCGAGGACATCCAGCAACATGAAGCCGACGGCGAGCAGCGCGCCCTGAACGAGCGGGTCGAGCACCGAGAAGCCCGCCTGGGCGCGCTCGTACAGGCTGCGCGGCACGTACTGGACGCCGATGCCGACGGCGATCGCCAGCAGGAGGACCGGCGTGACGGCGGCGCCGACGCCGCCCCAGCCGCGGAAGAGCTGGGCGAGCACGCTGAGCGCCGCCGCGAACGTGGCGGAGCGGAAGAACACCCAGGCGAACGTGACGAAGGCGAACACGCCGAGGCGCGGCCACACGCCGCCGCCCCAGGGCCGCGCGTCGATGTCGGGCGCGCCGGGAGGCGCGCCTGCGGCGCGCCCGGCCGCCGGCCCGCCCGGCGCCGCCGCGGACGCTCGCAGCCGGCGCTGCGCGCGCAGCTTGCGCACGTCCACGCGCCGGTGCTCGACGACCTGCGCCCCGCCGTGCAAGAAGCCCCAGAAGATGAAGGGCCAGCCGGCGCCGTGCCAGAGGCCGCCCAGCACCATGGTGATCATGATGTTCACGTAGGTGCGCGTCTGGCCCTTGCGGTTGCCGCCCAGCGGGATGTACAGGTAGTCGCGCAGCCAGCGCGAGAGCGTCATGTGCCAGCGCCGCCAGAAGTCCTGCACCGAGATCGCCGTGTAGGGGGCGTTGAAGTTGTCCGGCAGCTCGAAGCCGAGGAGCAGCGAGACGCCGATGGCGATGTCGGCGTAGGCGCTGAAATCGCAGTAGATCTGCACCGCGTAGCCGATGATGCCGAGCAGGGTCTCCAGCGACGTGTACTGGCCGGGCGTCGTGAACACACCGTTGACTATGTGGGTGGCCAGATAGTCGGCGAGCAGCATCTTCTTGGCGAGACCCGCGAAGATCAGAAAGAAGGCGCGCGACGTGTCGATGCGGCGGGGATCCCTGGGGCCGGCGAGCTGCGGCAGGAGCTCACTGGCGCGCGCGATCGGCCCGGCCATGATGTAGGGGAAGAAGGCGACGTACACGGCGAAGTCGAGCAGCGACGACGTGTGCAGCTTGCCGCGGTAGACGTCGATGACGTAGCTCAGTACGCGGAAGGTGAGAAACGAGATGCCGACCGGCAGTACGATGCGCAGCAGCGGAAGGTCCGCATTGAGGTGGAACACGCCGAGGAGGTCAACGACGGAGGTCACGAAGAAGCCGTAGTACTTGAACCAGCCGAGCACGCCGAGGTCGATGGCCACGGCCGCGGCGAGCAGCCACTTACGGGATACGGCCCCCGAGGCCCGTTCGATGGCCGCGGCGAACAGCTGGTTGGCGACGGCGCTGAGCGCCAGGAGCAGCACGAAACGCCACTCCCACCAGCCGTAAAAGACGAGGCTGGCGAGGAGGATGAACGGCTTCCACAGCCGTGGTCTGGGCATGAGCAGCCAATTCCCGATGAAGACAAGCAGGAAGAAGACCGCGAATGTGATGGTGGGGAACAGCATGCGTGCGCGTCGGGACTCAGTCTAGGGAAAGGGACGGCCCGCCGCCAGCCGGGGTTCGCGAGGGACGGCGCGGCGCGCGGGCGCGGGCAAGCGCGCGGGCGGACCCCGCACGGGGGAGCGCGTGAGCCGGCCGGCCGTCTCGCAGCCGCCGGCTCGCGCGCATCCGCTACTACTCGTGCAGCACGGCCTCGAGGTTGTTGCCGTCGAGGTCGTGGACGAAGGCCGCGTAGTAGCCCGGGGCGTACTGCTCCCGCGGGCCGGGCGGCCCATTGTCGGTGGCTCCCGCGGCCAGCGCCTGCTCGTAGAACGACCCGACGGCGGCGCGGTCCTTGGCCACCAGGGCGACGTGCACGCCCATCTTCCGGGCGCTGCGCTGGAGCCACAACTGCGGGCGCTGCGCGCCGAACCCCACGATGCCGTATTCCTCGCTCTCGTAGAGGATCTTGTAGCCGAGCGGCGCCAGCGCAGTCGCGTAGAGCTCGCGGCTCGCCGCGAGGTCGGTCACCGGGATGCCCACGTGGTCGATCATGTCGCCCTCCTGGTCGGACCTGACAGGTGTGTCACCGTATACGGTCACCGGGCGGCCCTCGCGGCAAACCGCAGCCGGCCGTCATCCCGTATCATTGAGGCGTGTACGAGCCCCTCCCCCACACGCAGAACGACCTGCGCCCCGGCGTCGTCGAGCTCGCCTTCGGTGAACCGGACCCGACGCTGCTGCCCGTCGATCTCGTCGAGTCCGCCGCCGCCGAGGTGCTTCGTGAGCTCGGCCCCGGCGCGCTCGCCTACGGCCGGCGCTCGGGACCTCTGGCCCTGCGCCAGGCCATCGCGACGCGCATCGCCGCCCGCGAGGGACGCGAGGTCGCCGAGACCGGCGTGTACGTCACCGGCGGCAATTCACAGGCCCTCGACCTCATCCTCACGGTCTTCACCGTCCCCGGCGACCTTGTGCTGGTGGAGACGCCCACCTACGACCTGGCGCTGGGCACGATGCGCGATCATCCCGTCGAGATCGCCGGGGTCGCCCTCGATGGAGGCGGGCTCGACGTCGCCGCCGTGGAGGCGACGTTGGCCCGACTGCGGAGGGCAGGCAAACGCGCCCGACTCCTGTACACGATCCCGACCTTCCACAACCCCACCGGCACGTGTCTCGAGGGCGAGCGCCGCGCCCACCTGCTGGCGCTCGCGGCGCGCCACGACCTCCTCGTCGTCGAGGACGACGTGTACCGCGAGCTCGCGTACGACGAGGCGGCGCCGCAGGCCCTGTGGGCGTCCGACCCCACCGCTCCGGTGATCCGCCTGGGCTCCTTCTCCAAGTCGCTCGCTCCCGGCCTGCGCGTAGGATGGGCGAACGCGCGGCCCGATCTGCTCGCGCGGCTCGACGCGGCCGGCGTGCTCGACAGCGGCGGCGGCGTGAGCCACTTCGCCGCCTGCGTGGTCGCCCTTGTGCTCACGGGCGGCGGGTACGACGGCCACGTCGCGCGGCTCCGCCGCGCCTACGCCTCGCGGCGCGACACGCTCGGCGACGCGCTGCACGCCCATCTTCCGGCCGGCGGCAGCTTCGCCGTGCCGGCGGGCGGCTTCTTCATCTGGGTCGAACTGCCCCGCGGCGTGCGCGCCACCGAGCTCCTGCCGCTGGCCGAGGAGCACGGCGTGTCCTTCGCCCTGGGGAGACGATTCTGCAGCGACGGCGACGACCGCCACCTGCGCCTCTCGTTCAGCCTGTACGACGAGGAGCGCCTGGCCGAAGGGGCGCGACGCCTCGGCGCGGCGCTCCGCGACCACGCCCGACGCCTCGGGTAGGCTCGCCGGACTGACCCTGGGTCTCAGGCCGGCGGCGGCCCCGCGGGCTCGGGCGCCTGGCCTCCGGACGACCCGGTGAGCGGGTCGCACCGCGGCGCTTCGCCCTTTGTCCGCGCCGGCGGAGGCTCCACGACGCGCGCCCGGAGGGCACGAGAAGGCGCTCCTCGGACAGCCGCTCAAGGCGCCGGCGCAAACTACCACTGGCGTCTACGCCCCAACGTCCATATGGTATGGACAGCAGCGCTTGTCGGGCGCCCCGACAGCGGACGATCTGGAGGTACGGATGCAGACCCTCGCAGGCCTCGCGCAGGCCATCAACGAGTACGACGCGGCGGCCGCCGAAAAACACGCCCGACAGGCTGTCGAAGAGGGCATCGACCCAGTGGAGGCCTTCGCGGCGATGACCGCGGCGATCAAGGGCATCGGCGACGATTTCGAGGCAGGGACTCGCTGGTTGCCCGATCTCATCGGCGCAGCCGGAGCCATGCAGGCGGCGTCCCCGGTGCTCGAAGAGGCGATCAAGAGCTGCGGCGGCAAGAAAGCCGCCCTCGGGACCGTCGTCGCCGGCACTGTGCAGGGCGACATCCATTCGATCGGCATCGAGATCGTGTGTACACTGCTGGTGGCCGCCGGCTTCGACGTGCACTACCTCGGCATCGACATCCCCGCCGAGAAGTTCGTCGAGGCGGTCCGTGAGACGAACGCCGACATCGTCGCGCTCTCCGCCCTGCTCACCGTGACATCGGCCGAAGACAAGAAGGTCATCCGGCTCCTGACCGACGCCGGTCTGCGCGAGCAGGTCAAGGTGATGGTCGGCGGCGGCGCCATCAATGCCGACTTCGCCGCCAGGATCGGCGCCGACGGGTACGAGCCCGCGGCTCCCGGCGCCGTTGATCTTGCCAGGTCCTTCGTCGGCGTCGCCTGAGAGGAGCGCATCGTGCAGCACGGCTACCTGCGCCGTTTCGCCCCCGTCGATGTCCTCACCGAGCGGGAGCTCTCGGCCATCCACCAAGGCGCCCTCGAGATCCTCGAGACCTGCGGCGCCAACATCCGCCACGCCAGGACCCAGGCCCTTCTCGAGGAGGCCGGCTGCCTCGTCGACCGCCCCGGTGGCCTGGTCCGCATCGCGCCGGCCCTGGCGGAAGAGTGTCTGAGCACCGTACCGTCAAGCTACCAGATCGTCGCCCGCGACCGCGCCATGGACGTGCGCATCGGCGGCGACCGCGTACACTTCCTCCAAGGCATGGGCATGCGCTACGTCGATACGGAGACCTGGGAGCTGCGCCCCGCCACCTTGCGCGAGCACGCCGAAGTGCAGATCGTCGGCGACGCCCTGCCGAACGTGCACGTGATGGACGCGCTTTTCAGCTTCACAGACCTCGCCCACGTCCCTGGGATCGTGCAGCAGCTCGAGGGCCTCGCCAACGGCTTCCGCTACTCGACCAAGCCGCAGCACTACGGCTACCTCAAAGACTCGGACCGATTCGCCATCAAGATGGCGCAGGGCATCGGCGTGACCCTTGACGCCGAGATCGACGTGGCGCCCCCGGTGGCGTTCGGCGACGAGGCGCTCGAGGCGATCTGGCGGTTCGCCGGGCTCGGCTGGTGCGTATGGGCCTCGCCCGGCGGCCGCGCCGGCGCTACGGCGCCCGGACCGCTGGCCGCCGTCCAGGTCCAGTCCTGGGCGGGCGCCATCGCCTTCATCGTCATCGCCCAGCTCATCAAGCGCGGCACGCCGGTCGCCCTCCACCCGTGCGATGGCGTCGTCCACACCAAGTGGGCGCACGGCCTCCCCGCCGCGCCCGAGACCTGGTACACGCGCGCGATGACCAACCAGCTCTGCCGCCGGCATGGCATCCCCGTGACCACCGCGTCCGGCTTCTGCGGCCACGCCAAGATGTTCGACTACCAGGCCGGCATGGAGAAGTCGCTCGGCGTGCTCTCCTCCATCATGACCGGCAGCCACCTGCACACGCTGCAGGGGAGCTTCGCGGGAGAGCTCGGCTACAGCAACGTCCTGCAGGTGCTGGACGAGGAGATCGCGGGCAACATCGGCCGCTACCTGCTGGGCGCCGAGATCGACGACGAGACCCTGGCCATCGACGAAGCGCTCGCCGTCGGCACCGCCCCGGCGAGCTTCATGGGCCGCGCGCTCACCCGCGAGTACTGGGTGAAGGACCGCTACGAGCCGCTCGTCGCCGACTGGGGCACCCACGTCGATTGGGTCAGGGGCGGCAAGAAGGACGTGGTCACGCGCGCCCAGGAGAAGGTCGAAGCCATCCTGGCCGAGCATACGGTCGCTCCGCTCACGCCCGAGCAGAAAGCCATCGTCGAGGACGTGCTCGCCGAGGCGCGGGATCACTACCGCGCCAACGGCCTCATCGACAACGAAGAGTGGGCGCCCTACATGGCGGCGCTGGAGGCGGCCGACCTGCCCTGACGGACGCCGCCTGAGAGCGGCTGTCGCCGCGTCCGGGTCTGGCGAACGGCGACCGGCCGCCGACGCGGGTGAGGCCCGCCGGAGCTCCGTTCCGGCGGGCCTCTCCGCGCGTACGCGGCTAGAGGCCCCGCCGATCCACGTCGGGCGTGTCGGCCAGCAGGTTCTTCGTGTACTCGGCCTGAGGATCGGCGAGCACGGCGTCGACGCCGCCCGTCTCGACGATCACGCCTTCGTTCATGACCACGACCTCCTGCGCAAGGCTGCGTACCAGAGGCAGGTGGTGAGTGACGAAGAGCATGGCCACGCCCGTCTCCTGGATGAGCTTCACGAGCAGCTCGACGATCGACGCCTGTACGGAGACGTCGAGCGACGAGGTGACTTCGTCGCAGATGAGCACGGACGGCTCGGCTACCAGCGCCCGCGCGATGGCCACGCGTTGGCGCTCGCCGCCGCTGAGCTGGTCCGGATAGACGTTCAGCAGCGACCCGTCGAGCGAGACCATCTCGAGCGCATCGACCATGCGCTGCTCCATCTCATTGCGACTCAATCTGAAGAACGTGCGCAGCGGCGGTGAGAGGATCTGAGCGATGGAGCGCCGCGGGTTCAGCGATCCATACGGGCTCTGGAAGATGTACTGGATCGCCTGGCGATCGGGCTTGGGCCGGCGTTTCGAGTCGCGCTTGAGGTCGTGACCACGCAGCGTGATGTCACCGACGATATGGCCGGGGTGGATGCCGGCGATGCAGCGCGCGATGGTCGTCTTGCCGCTCCCCGACTCGCCGACGAGCGCCAGGCAGCGTCCGGCATGAACGTCGAGATCGACACTGTGCAGCACCTCGTTCGTGCCGTAGAAGGCGGTGACGCCGCGCGCCTGCAGGACCGACTCCTCGCCTTCGTGCATCGTATCGGAGGCGCGACGCGGCATGAGATCGGCGGCGGCGCTCAGGGCGCCGACCTCCCGCCAGCGCCAGCACCGCACGCGGTGCTCGTCGTGCGGTCCATCGTACGGAGGGAACGCCTCCTCGCACCTCTCCTCGGTGAAATCGCAGCGCTCGGCGAACGCGCACCCCGGCGGCCGCTTGCCCGGCAACGGGGCACGACCCGGGATGCCACGCAGGGCATGGCGTCCCGACAGATCGGGCACCGAGGCGAGCAGGCGGCGCGTGTACGGGTGCGAGGCGCCGGCGAACAGCGTCTCTCGCGGGCCGACCTCGACGAGGCGGCCCGCGTACATGACGGCGATGCGGTCGGCGAGGTTGGCCACCACGGCCAGGTCGTGCGTCACGTACAGAGCGGCGACGCCGTAGGTGTGCGTGAGGTCGCGCACCGTGCGCAGCACGTGCGCCTGGGTCGTCACGTCGAGGCCGGTGGTGGGCTCGTCGAGCACGATGAGCGCGGGGCGGCAGGCGAACGCCATGGCCACGGCGACACGCTGCTGCTGGCCGCCCGAGAGTTGGTGCGGGTAGCGCCGCAGGAAGGCCCTGTCGCCGGGCAGCAGCACCTCGGCCATCATCTCGCGGACGCGCGCCTGGCGCTCCTCGTCCGACGCCCCGAACCCATGGACCTCGAGGATCTCGAGGAGCTGTGTGCCGATGCGCAGAGCGGGGTTGAGCGACATCGAGGGATCCTGCGGGACGTACGAGACGAGGCCGCCGCGGATCTTGCGCAGCTCAGTGGGGCTCAGCTCGAGCACTTCCTTGCCGTTGATGACGATCTCGCCGCGCGAGACCACGGCGCCGCGGCGCTCGTGTACGAGCAGCGCCGTGGCTACGGTCGTCTTGCCCGAGGCCGACTCGCCGACGAGGCCGAGGACCTCGCCGCCGCGGATGGTGAACTCGACCTCGTCGTCGATGTCGGCGCCGGTCGACTCGAGCTCGACGCGCAGGCCCTTCACGGTGAGCACGACGTCGCTCATTCGACGCCCGTCTTGCGATCGATGCCGATGATCGCCCGCGCCAGACCGTCGGCCATGAGGCTGACGGCCACCGTGAGTACGGCGATCATGAGCACGGGGACGATCACCGCGTACGGCTGGATGACGATGCCGATGCGGTTCTCGTTGATCATGAGTCCCCAGTCGGCCGCCGGCGGCTGCAGGCCGAAGCCGAGGAAGCTGAGGGCTGCGATGGTGCCGATCGAGTAGGCCAGACGCATGCCGAACTCCACGAACATCGGGCTGGTGATGTTGGGGAACAGCTCGGTGAGCATGATCCGCCACTTGGGCACGCCGAGCGCCTCGGAGGCGAGGATGAAGTCGCGGCCGACGACCTCGAGGGTGGCGCCGCGCGCCACACGCGCCACGCGCGGCGCGTGGCCGACCGCCACCGCCAGCGCGATGAGGAGGGGCTTCGGGCCGACGGCGGAGACGATGAGCAGCACGAAGACGATCATCGGAAAGGCCATGAACACGTCTAGGAGGCGCATGATGATCTCGTCGAAGAGGCGGCGGCTGTAGCCCGCCAGCATGCCGAGCAGGACGCCCAGCGCCATGCCGACGATCGTCGCCGTCAGGGCGAGGGTGAAGACCGTCCGTCCTCCGTAGAGCACGCGCGTGAGCACGTCTCTGCCGAGGTTGTCCGTGCCGAGCTTGGCGACGCTGCTCGGCATCTGGAACGTCATGCCCACGAACTGAGTGGGCGAGTAGGGAGCCACGTAGGGGCCGAACACGGCGATGGCCAGGATGACCAGGAACATGGCCACGCCGATCTTGGTGCGCCACAGCGCCCACGCCTCCTTCGCCGTCACGACCCACTCACGCCGGCGCTGGCGGCGGGGCACGACGAGCGGGATCTCGGGGCCCTCCGGGAGCAGTTCTATGGCTGTGTCCATCGGCGTCATCGGAGGCCCGTCCTCAGTCGCGGTGTGATGAGGATCGTGAGGATGTCGGCGGCGAGGTTCAAAAAGACGTACACGGCCGCCATGATCAGGGCGAGGGCCTGGATCACCGCGTAGTCGCGGTTGGCGACGGCATCGACGAGCGCACTGCCGATGCCGGGGTAGGCGAACAGGTACTCGACCACGACGATGCCGCCGGCGAGCCAGGCGAGCTGCATGGCCGTACCCTGGATGGCGGGGACGACCGCATTGGGCACGGTGTGCCGGCGCATCACGAGCGGCTCCGGCACGCCCTTGAGGCGGGCCATCGAGATGTACTCACTCTCGAGGACCTCGATCGTCGAAGCGCGCATCATGCGCACGATGTACGGCAGCACGGCGAGGGTCAGCGTGAGGACGGGGAGCACGAACGCGTCGAGCTGCTGGTAGATCGGCTCGTAGGGGTCGAGGCGGGAGATCGGCGGGAAGAGGTGGAACACCTGCGTGGACAGCAGGAGGATGGCGGCGATGCCGATGACGAACTCGGGCATCGCCGAGAGCGTCAGCGTGCCGATGGTCACCCCGCCGTCGAGCTTGGTGTCGCGTTTGAGGGCTGTGTAGGCGCCGATGCCCATGGACAACGGTACGCTGACGAGGGCGGAGATGATCACCAGCAGGAAAGAATTGTACAGACGGCGCCCGATGACCGTGCTCACGGGCTGTTTCATGCCGGCCAAAGAGCGACCGAGGTCGCCGGTCATGACGTTGCCGAGCCAGGACGCGTAGCGCGTGGCGATCGGCCGGTCCAGGCCGAGCTCCGCGCGCAACACCTTGAGGTTCTGCGGCGTCGCCCTCGGGCCGAGGATAGCCTGGGCTGGGTCTCCGGGCAGCGCGTTCGTGGCGAAGAAGATCACCATGGACACCAGGAGCAGGGTGATGATCCCCAGCACGACGCGCCAGGCGATCAGTCGGGTCAGGGGCACGAGAACCTACCTCAGCGATGTGAGCCTCGGGGGCCCGCCGGACGGCGGGCCCCCGAGGCTGACTCTGTGCGAAACGGGGGGCTCAGGTATTGCGTGGACGCTCAGGTCATCCACAGTTGGTTGACGAAGCCCGCGTTGAAGGGGATACCGCTGGCGTCCGGGACCATGCCCTGCACCTGCGTGGTGCACGAGTCGACCATGTTCGCCCACGACCACACGTCCCAAGGGCCGATGTCGTAGTCCGTCTTGAAGCTCTCGCGGATGATCTCGGTGCGCTTGGCCTCATCGACCGTGGCGTACGCCTCATCGATGCGCTCCCAGTACCCAGGCTCCTCCCAGTGCGGCTCGTTCCACGACTTGCAGAAGACCGACTGCGACAGGTACCAGCGCGCCGAGTACCAGCCGGGGCCGTTGGGCCAGGTGAGGTATTTGTCGCCCCACAGCACGCCGACGTCGAGCTTCTTGACGGTCACGGCGACGCTGGCCAGCTTGGCCTGCTCAGCGAAGACCTGCGCGGCCTCCACGGCGCCGGTGCCGACCGCCGCTGTGAGGAGCTCGAACTTGAGGTCCGGGTACCCGGCCTGCTTGAGCAGCGACTTGGCCTGCTCGATGTCCTGTGTGCGCTGCGGGAAGTCGGTGGGGTAGGCGGGATCGACCATGCCCCACATGTCGTTGCCCACGCGGCCGTAGCCCTCGAGGGCGAGGTCGACGAGCTGCTGGCGGTCCATGATCAGTCGCATCGCCTGCCGTACCCGCACGTCCGACCACGGTTTGATGGCGGTGTCCCAGAAGATGTAGTTCCACTTGCCGGTCTCCGAGGTGACCGACTTGAAGCCGGCCGACTCGACCAGCTTGACCTGGGCTGCGGGGAGGTCGGAGGCCGCGTCGAGCTCGCCGCCCTGGAGCGCGTTGACCATGGCCGTGATGTCTGCGAAGTCGATCGTCTCCACCTCATCGACGTAGGGGCCGACGCCCCAGTAGTCCTTGAAGCCCGGGAAGATGCTGCGGTCGCCGGGCGTGAAGTCGCCGTAGGTGAAGGGCCCAGTGCCGACCGGGTTCTTGGCGTCGTACCCCTCCGGCAGGATGACGGCGTGGATGAACGCGAGGCTGTTCTGGAAATCGGCGTTCGGCCTCTTCAGCCCGAACTGCACCGTGAGGTCGTCGATCACCTTCAGCCGATTGCGGTCGACGACAGCGAAGCTCTCGGCCGCCACATTGGGGTACTTCGGGTCGGTGATCATCCTGAACGTGTAGACGACGTCCTTGGCCGTGAAGGACTTGCCGTTGTGGAAGGTGACGTCCGGCCGCAGCTTGACGGTCCACACGTCCGCCTTGTCGTTGCTCTCTGCCGAAAGGGCCAGGTGGGGCTGGATATTGAACTTGTGGTCGTACTCGAAGAGATGCTCGAAGATCTGGCGCCCGCGCAGGTTGTCGGGCTGGGTCATGCCCTGCATGGGGTCGACGACGTCGCGCTCGGAGCCGCCGATGACGCCGAGGCGCAGCCGGCCGCCCTTGGTCGGCGAGGCCGCGGCCACACTCGGCGACGCAGAGGAGCTCGTGCCCCCGCTGCCGCACGCCGCCAGCAGGGGGCTGACCGCAGCCGCCGCACCCAGCGCCCCGGCCGCCTTGAGGAGGCTGCGACGAGAGATCTGCGTGCCTGCGAGATCCACGAAGAAGGGGGTGTCCTTGCCACCGGAGTCTGCCATGTGTGCCTCCGATAGCGATACTTGCCGATAGCGTCAATGCCCAGTCGACCCTGAGGCCACCCCCTGAGCAGCCGTTTCTCGTGCCGGCGGCGCGCCGGACGAATGCCGCTCCCCTGCCCCACAACGCCCAGGCGCGCGACCGCAGCGCTCACGCCACCGCCTGTACGCCCTGGGGGCGAGCTCCGCAGCATCCGTCTGCGGTCCACTGCGGCGCGCCTCGTGTCACGTACAACTAGACACAGGGCGCGGGAGCTTGTCAATTGCCGCCGCGGACCATCAGTACTGCCCGTACTTCTCCGCCGCCTGCTTCATGGCGACGACGTTCTCGCGTTTCGAGTCCCACGGCGTCTCGCACTCGGCGCCGAGGATGTAGCCGCCGCCCTCGGCGCAGTCCTCGATGAGCTTCTTGCAGTAGGCATCGACCTCGTCGGGCGTGCCGTAGACCATCAGCGTCGATGGCACGTTGCCGCAGATGGCGATCTTGCCGCCGAGGACCTCCTTGGCTTTCTTCATGTCGGTCTTCTCGAGGTCGAGCAACACGCGACCCTTGGGGAGCCCGTCGATGAAGGTGGCGAGGCCTTCAAGGTGCGGCGTCTGGTCGTTGTCGAAGTGACACCAGACGTTGAAGCCGCGCGCGACCCAGGCGTCGATCATCTTCTTGGCGACGGGGATGTACAGCTTGGCGTACAGGTCTGGCGGCATGCCGGGCGGCGCCCCGTTGTAGAAGAAGATGTTCTCGGCGCCGGGGAGCTCGCCGGCGCCCATGGTGAGCGCCTCGCGACTGGCCTGCATGACCTCGTAGTCGGCGAGCCAGTAGCTGAGCTCCAGGACCTTGTCCGGCATGGTGTACATGTCGGTGACGAGTCGGCTGATGCCGCGGTACGACTGCAACAGGTCGAGAGGGTGCTCCGCGCGACCGCCGATGAGGATCGGGATGCCGGTCTCGTCGTAGAAGCGGCGCCACACGGACGCCCACACCTTGGTGTGCTCGAACTGGTAGTAGAGGAAGTCGTCGATGCTACGCTCGTGTATCCTGTTCTCCAGGGCGGTCGAGAACAGGATCGTCGAGAAGCCGCGCTCCATGACATCGTCGTAGTCCTGGATCAGCGCCTTCTCGTAGATGCTGGGCAGGTTGCCGTGGGGGGGGAACTCGTCCCAGATCCGCCAGTCGAGCGTCGTCATGTCCCAGCCTGCGTGGCCGAGCATCCACATGTGATCCGCGGTGTTCAAGGCGGGGTGCTGGGCGTCGCCGATGAAATCGAGCCCGCTGAGCGCCGCCTTCAGGAACTTCTCGGGCTCGGTGATGAACTCCTTGATCGTCAGTCCGCCCTGACGGGCGACGAAGTAGACGGTCATGGGCATGTAGGGCACGCGGTCGGGCACTTCGCAGTTCCAGGCGGCGCGCATACGTTCGTAGTGGGTCATCGTGTCGGGCATCGCGCCTCCTCAGTTCGCCGCGGACGCGCCGCTGGCCTCGTCGAGCCACGCGAGCATGACGGCGACGCCCTCGTTGGCGTCGCTGGCGACGTGGTCGGCCCTGACCAGCGCGGCATCGAGATCGATGACCGTGCCGCCGCCGACGATGATCTTCACCTGATCGCGGAGGCCGGCGGCCTCGAGGGCCTCGACCGTGGTCCTGAACTGCGGGATGGCGGCCGTAAGCAGGGCCGACATGCCGACGACGTCGGGGTCGAAGTCGCGGACGGCCGCGACGAACGCGGGCGGGGCCACATCGACGCCGAGGTCCATGATCTCGACCCCGCGGCAGTCGAGCAGCACCTTGACGATGCTCTTGCCGAGGTCGTGGATGTCGCCGGCGACGGTGCCGATGAGCACCTTGCCCCGCGGCACGCCGCTCCCGTAGAGCTCCATGAGCTTGGGGTTGATGAGGTCGGCGGCCTCCTGGAACACCTGCGCCGCACGGATGAGCTCGATGAGGAAACACTGCCCGGTGTCGAAGCGCTCGCCGACCTCCTGCAGGCCCAGGCGGGCTTCGTCGATGAGCTCCATCGGGTCGCGCCCGCTCTCGAGATCGGCCCGCACGGCAGCGCACGCAGCGCCGTCGTCGAGCGCGGCGATGGCGTCGCTTGCTTTGCCCACGGTTCCTCACCCTTCCTCCACATCAGCTTGGTGAGGACGAAGCTGAAGGGGGCGTAGCGCAGCATCTTCTCGGCGTTCTTGCCGAACAGCCACCTGGCCGTGACGAGGTTGTACTCGTCGTCCGACGGTGGCTTGAGCCGCCCCCTCACCTCCTCCATCACGCGCTCATCAAACGTCGCCATGAGAACCTCCGATCGTCCGACTGGCCCTGCAGCCCGTGGCGCTTGATCGAGCAGCCCGCTCCTCGGGCGTGTGCACACCCTCGCCGCAGCAGTGACTGACGAATCACATTAGAACGACTGGCTGAAGGGTTGTCAAGACCCCCGAGATCGGCGGCCATAGGCTGCGGTCTTCGTCGCCGACGAGCGGCTTTCAGGGCTGCTCACAGCTGGCGTGATCATCATCTGAGCACGTACTGCGTCAGCACGTTTGCAGCGCCGGCCAAGGCACATCGCCGGCGCTCGGGCGCGCCGCCACCACACGCCGGCGACGAGTGCGGTCAGGCGCCGGTCCGCGCTTCTGCGAAGCGCTCGCGCGGCACGCCCAGGTGGTGGGCCGCATAGTCCGAGAGCAGCTCCCAGAGCCGCTCGGCGCTCATCCAGCGGTAGCCGAGCACGTACTGGAGCGAGTAGCCGTCGAGGACCGCCGTGAGCTCCTCGAGGACCTGTGCGAACGGAGAGCTCAGGTGGAGCTCGTCGTTGGCGACGCCCTCCTCGAGCATCGTGGCGATCTGTCGCCGCCATTCCTCGCGCAGCGGACGCAGGACCTCGCCGTACATCGCGTCTCTCATGGCCTTCCCCCACAGGTCGAAGCGGATCAAGGCTTCTTGCCGCGCGAACCCGCTGGGCGGCATGGACTCCTCGAGGAAGCGCACCAGCTTGACCACCGCGGAGGCATCGCCGGCGACGATGGCCGCACGGCGGATCGTCTCGCGCTTGTTCTGCCACTTCATGGCAGCGAAAAGGACGTCGTCTTTGGTCGCAAAGTAATAGTGGATAATGGCTGTGGAAAGGCCGGCCGCCCTGGCGATGTCGCTGACGCGGGCGCCGGCCAACCCCTTCTCGACGATGACCGCGCCGGCGGCGGAAAGGATCCGCTCCTTGTTCGCCTCACCGCCCGGCCGCCGGCGGCGCTTCGCCGGGACGCGCGGCCACTCTGACGTCGCCGCTTCTCGCGGCCCCGCCACAACGTCACCGCGGTCACTCGTCATCCAACCTGGGGCGCCGCCGCGCTGCTCCTCGACGATCCTCGCGACGAGTTCCGCCGCAGCCTCGCTTTGCGCTCCCCCGCCGCCGGCCGCGTTCCCGCCCGTGCCGGCGGCGATCTGAAGGTCGGCCGGTGGGAGCGCGCCGAGGATGCGCGCGAGCATGCGCCGCGCGGCGCCGGAGGTGACGCCGAGCTCGTCGGCAAGCCCTCGCACAGACACCGGCTCCGCCGCCTCGGCGACCAGCTCGATGGCGCGGAACCACAGGCAAAGGGACGTGCTCGACTTCTCGAAGATCGTACCGCGCGTAGGAGACATCTGATGACCACAGGAATCGCAGCTGTAGCTGGGCCGGCGGCGCAGCCGATGGAAGCGCCGCTGTCGGCCGCAGCGGGGGCAGAAGGCGTGGCTGCCGTCCGGACTGAACCGGAGACGCCAGAGCCAGGCGCGGCAGGCCGCATCGTCTCGCGCCGCGCCGCCCGCGCCTTCGGCCCCGTCCGTCGGCGCCAGGGCCGGCGAACCACCGATGGGGGCGGGCGCACTGCCGCCTGGGGCGGCCGACGCGCGCTTCCGAGGCTCCTTCATGGCGCAAGCATACCTCGACCGTGCGCCGGCGTCGGGTCAGTGCGGCGTGCCAGCGCCCGCGCGCCACGGCGCGAGGTGCAGGCTCAGCGCCTCGCGCACCGCGGCCTCGACGCTGTGCTCGTCGATGCCGAAGACGATCACGTTGAGCGTGAGGCGGCAGCGCGCGATCGGGCCGTCGATGCCGCCGTTGAAGCTGGGGGCGCCGCGGAACGAGGTCACGCTGAAGAACGCCCGGCCCAGATCGCCGGCATCGACCATGCCCTTCACGTGGCCGATCAGGGAGCAGCCGCCGTCGCGCAGGGACGAGAGCAGCCCGCTGAGGAGCTCCCGCAGCGCGCCGAGGAGCTCCTCGGCGGACTGCGGCGCTGCGTCGGCGAGGCGCAGGTCCACCTGCAGCGCGTAGACCGCCGGCTGCGGACCCTCATGGAACACAGACGCACGATCATGGTGGTGCGGGACGTCGGGCGACTCGCTCACGTCACCGCCTCCATGAGTGCATCCAGGTTCGTCTGCCGCTGCGTCGAGATCCTTGCCAGCGGCACAGACGGGCTGAGAGACCGCACATCGGCCACCACGCGCTCCACGCACGCTGACCCGACGGCGTCGATCTTGTTGATCGCCACGAGATCGGCGGCGGCGATCTGACCGCTGAGCAGCGGCCCCAGGACCTCCGCCAGCATCTCGTAGCGCTCGGCGTCGAGGAGGGTGATCACGCGTATCCCGTCCACCCAGGTCGCGTACCGGCGCACGGTGGCCACGAGATCGGACGGCTGGGCGATCCCCGTCGGCTCGAGCAGCACGTAGTCGGGATCGGGCGAACGCCTCAATTGCTTGAGCGTGTCGACCAGGCTCACGGAGAGAGAGCAGCACACACAGCCGCCGAACAGCTCCCGGACGAGGATGCCGTGGTCGGCGATGTAGCGGCCATCGATGCCGACGTCCCCGATCTCGTTCTCGATCACCGCCACCTGATGGGAGGCCGCGACCAGCCGCCGGGCCAGCTCCAGGATCAGGCTCGTCTTGCCCGAGCCGAGGAACCCGGCCACGAGGATGAGCCTCATGCTCTCAGCGACCGCGGGCAGGCCGCCACGATGCGCAGCGCGGCGCTGTGATGCTGCTCGTTTTCGACGAGGGCTCCGCCGGGCGACCCCATCGCCGGGACGATGAACGGCGCGCAGCCCGCCACGCGCAGGCGCTCGCTCACGGCGCGCACGACCGCGACGAGATCGCCGCTGCCGCGGCTGCCCACGGCGACCGCCACGCGTGCGCCGCCGCCCAGCGCCGCCACCTGCCGCGCGACTCCCTGCCGGCCGGCCTCGATGGCGGCCACGGGATCGATCGCCGGCGGCGCCTGGAACCGCCGGCGGACCTCGCACATCAACGGCAGCCTCACGCCACCGGCGAAGTCGCTGCGCAGCGCAAACGGATAGGCCACGAGACGGCTCAGAACACGGCCGGCGCGTTCAGGAAGACCACCACAGCCTCACGCTTGGCAGATGGGTTGCGAAACGTGTGGTCGTCGCGCGGCGAGTACGTGATCGTGTCGCCGCCCTGGAGGACATGGGTGGTCGAGCCCAGACGAAACTCGAGGCGGCCGCGGACGACGTAGGCGAACCCGAAGTCGGCCTCCAGAGAATACTGCTGCTCGCCGGGAGAGCCGAGCGGCTCCAGATGCGTCTCGAAGACCTCGAAGCGGCGGTCGCGCGGCGGGCTCACCAGGTAGTCGGTGACTCCCTCGCCGCCGAGATACATCGTGGTGCGGTCGGCGCGGCGAATGACCGGGTCGAAGGCGATCGTGCCCGCGGCGTCATCCAGCAAGGCGGCGATGCTGACGTCGAGGACGGAGCAGAGCGCCAGCAAGGAGGCGATCGAGGCGCTGCTCTCGCCGCGCTCGAGCTGACTGAGGAACCCCTTGGTCAGCCCGGCCGCCGACGCCACCTGTTCGAGCGTGAGCTTGCGCTCCACGCGCGCCGCCCGCAGGCGCGCGCCTATCCTCGCGAGCACCTCCTGGCCCGACTTCTCGCGGCGATCCCTGAGCCTGAGGGCCTCTTCGCCGTTGCGCTTCAGACGACCTCTGGGGCCACGGCTGTTTGCGTTGCCTGCAGTCACGCGACCACCTTTGCCGAACCGCGTATGGTCCTCTCAAACCGCCACATCCGCCTGAGCCCGCACACTGGACCCAAGCCTTGAGCTACTGGAGCAGCCTGTCCGCCACACGCACGGCCTCGATGGCATCGCCGGCATACGCATCCGAGCCGTACTCCGCGACGAGCGCGGGCGTGACCGGCGCGCCGCCGATCAGCACCTTCGCGCCCGGGCTCCTGGTCTTGACGTCCTCGACGACGCGCTTAAGCGCCGGTAGCGTGCTCGTGATCATCGCCGACGCTCCGACGATGTGGGCGCCGCTCGCCAGCTGCTCCTCGGCGAACCGCGCGACCGGCACATCGATGCCCAGGTCGATGACCTCGTAGCCGTTCGTCTCGAAGGCGAGCGCCACGATGTTCTTGCCGATGTCGTGGATGTCGCCCTCCACGGTGCCGAGGACGATCGTGCCCTTCGTCGCCACGGCCTCGGTCAGATGCGGCTTGACGATGGCCACAGCCGCCTTGAAGACATCGGCCGCGATGAGGAGCTCGGGCAGAAAGTAGTCCCCGGTCTCGAAGCGCTTGCCCACTTCGTCCATGCCCGGCGTGAGTCCGTCGTTGATGATGGCGATCGGCTCGATGCCTGAATCGAGCGCCTGCCGGGTCAGGTCGAGGACCTTCTGTTCGTCAAGGGTGATGATGCTCTCGCTGAGAGCCGAGAGCACTGGATCGTCGCTCACGTGGCGCCTGCCTTTCCGCCGGGTGGGCGGCCCGCCGCACCCGCCGCTCGTCAATAGGTCCCGAACTCCACGGCCGCGTCCACCAGCGCCTTGGCGTTGGCTATGGGGCCATGGGACGGGAACTCGCAGGTCGGCCCCAGGATGAAGCCGCCGCCCTGGCCCAGGTCCTGGATCATGGTCTTGCTTCGTGCCCGCACCTCCGCAGCGTCGACCGACGCCAGCTCCGGCGGCCACCACGTGCCGAACAGGACGGCCTGTGAGCCGTACTTCGACTTGTACTCGCTCCAGTCGGCGCAGGATGACGGCAAGGCGGCGGCCTGGTACACATCGACGCCGCCGATCTCGTCGAAGGCCGCATCGATGTACGGAGCGGCGTCGCAGTTGTGGATGATGAGGGTCGCGCCGGTGTCCTTGATCGCCCGGTTCATGCGCCGCAGGCAGTCGCCCTGGAGCGACATCCAGAGCTTCTCGCTCATGATGGAGCGGTTCCCATAATCGTGGCAGTTCACGATCACGCTCACGCCGCGCTTCACCAGCGCCCGCGAGTAGTCGATGACCACGTCGGTGACGACTTCGAGGCCCTGCTTGACCTCTTCGGGATGCCGGATGCAGTCCATGAGGAGCGCCTCCATGCCCCGCAGAAGGCCCAGCACCACCATCGGTTCGGCGACGATCGCCGCCACAGGCACGGTGTCGCCACGCTTATCGAAGAGGATCTCCGCGACGTCGAGCGTCATGCGGATGCGCTCCGCCTGCTCGACGTCGTAGCGCTCCAGCTTGAGGTAGTCGTCGGGGGTCTTGATCAGCAGATCGTCCTTGTCGGAGTACGCGGGCTGCTCCTCCTGAAAGACCATACCCTGGCCGAAGCCGGCCGCCTCGACCATCATGTCGAAGTAGGCCATGAGCCGGTCGTCGCCGATGAGGTCTTGCCAGGCCAGCATGCAGCTCGCCATGAGGTGGACGCTCTGCACCATCTCGCCGTAGCTCACCCCGAGCATGTGCCGCGTGACGCCGTGGCCGGCGGTGAACACGGGCACACGGTCCGGCGTCTCACCGCGAAGCACCGCGTCGATCCGCTGCCGCGACGTCAGGTAGCCTGCGTCCTTCATCCTTGCCTCCTCCTCATGACGACTGGCGTCGTCCCCTGTGCTGCGAGCGCACGCCGCCGCCGCTCGCCCGACCCCGCCCGCGACCGCCCTGCACGATGCGCCCGGAGGACGGCGGCGAGTTCGACAGCACCATACCACTGTCCGTCGTTGCTTGACAACGGTCACCGTCCGTTCCATCATCCCGAGCAGATCACCGCCCGCGGCCGGCCGCGGGTGGAGCGAAAGGAGCCGGATCACATGGGGACGCACGACATCGCCAGCTCCTTTCGGGCCGCGGCCCGCGACATCGACTTCGAGTGGCCCACGGTGAATCTGCTGGAGGCATGTGCGCACTACGGGATAGCCCTCGAGGACGTCGCCTACCTGGCGGCCAACGAGAACCCCTTCGGCCCTTCGCCACGCGCCACGGCGGCGGCCATCGAGTCTCTCTCCAGGGCCGCCGTGTACCCCTCTCCGTCACTGCGCTACGACGAGCTGCGCAACGAGTACGCCGACGTGCGCGGCGCGTTGGCGCGGTACTGCGGGGTCGACGATGACATGGTCATGCCTGGGCCGGGGTCGGAGACCGTGCTGCGTTACGTGACGCAGGTGTTCCTCGACCCGGGGGACGAGGTAGTCGCCGCCCCCGAGAGCTACAGCGGCCACCCCTGGGCCTCGCAGATCATGGGCGCCGTGGTCAGGTACATCCCTCTCGTGGACTATCGCTTCGACATCGACGGCTTTCTCGCCGCGGTCACGGAGCGCACGAAGATGGTGTGGCTGTGCAGCCCCAACAACCCCACCGGCACGATCATCACCGACGCCGAGCTCCACCGTCTGCTCGACAACGTGCCACCGAGCACCGTGGTCGTTTGCGACCAGGCCTATCAGGAGCTCGTCGACGACGAGGCTTGGGGCGACGGTGCGCAGTACCTGCTGGGCGGCCACCGCAACGTCGTGGTGCTGCGCACCATGTCGAAATCCTTCGGGCTGGCGGGCCTGCGTATGGGCTACGCTATTGCCGACCCCGCCGTCTGCGCCCTCATCGACCGCATCAGGGAGCCTTACTACGTGAGTGGGCCGGCCTGCGCCGCGACCCTGGCCGCGCTCGAGGACCGCGAGTGGGCCGCCGACGTGGTAGCCAGGCTCATCGCCGCGCGTCGCTTCGTGAGCGCGGCCCTCACCGACCTCGGCTGCCGCGTCGTCCCGAGCCAGTGCAATTTCGTCCTCGTCGACACCGGCATCGACGCCGATGACCTGTACGAACGCCTGCTGCGTCGCGGGATCGTGGTGCGCTCGGGCAGCATCTGGGGGTACAAGACGCACCTGCGGATCTCGATGGGCACGGACGCGGAGAACCGCCGCCTCATCGCCGCGCTGACCGTCGAGCTCGCCGGCTGACGACGCGTCGTGCCCGACAGGAGGATCAGGATGAAACGCGCGGCAGCCACCGCCCAGGGTCACCAGGCCGCCTTTCGTAGCTGTATCGCGGAGATCCGCGACTACGAACCCGGCGCCGACGCGCAGCAGGTCGCCGCCGCCACCGGCATCCCCTTCGGCGACATCCTCAAGCTCGCGTCCAACGAGAACGACTTCCCCATCTCGGCGGCGGTGACCAGCGCCATCACGCGGCAGCTCCCGCTCTTGCACAGCTACCCGTGGGAGGACTACGGGCGGCTCAAGGCGGCCGTGGCCGCGGCCCACGGAGTGCCCGAAACGCAGGTGGTCCTCAGCGCGGGATCCGCGCAGCTCGTCCTCAACCTCCCCCTCCTGTACACCGACGCCGGCGACGAGGTCATCCTCGCGCCGCAGTCCTATGCCCTCTACGAAGCGGCGAGCCAGGTCATGGGCGCGCGCCTGCGCCACGTACCCCTGGCCGGCTATCGCTTCGACATCCCGGCCATCGTCGCAACGCTCAGCGAGCGCACCAGGATCGTCTGGCTGTGCAGCCCCAACAACCCCACCGGGACGATCGTGACCAACGCCGAGCTGCAGCGCCTGCTCGACGAGGCCCCCGAGACCACCGCCGTGGTCGTCGATCAGGCGTACAGCGAGTTCGTGGACGATCCCGACTACGCCGATCCGCTGGCCTTCCTCGCGGCCGGGCACAGCAACGTGATCGCCCTGCGCAGTTTTTCGAAGGCATATGCGCTCGCCGGGATCCGCCTTGGTTACGCCGTGGCCGATCCGGCGGTCTGCCGCATGCTGGACCGTATCAGCGAGCCGTTCCTGCTGAGCCGCACCGCTTGCGCGGCAGGCCTCGCAGCGCTCGCCGACGGCGAGTGGCTCGCGGCCAGCACGAGGGCAGTGCACGAGGGCCGCGCGTATCTGTCCCGCGAGCTCGCGGCCCTGGGCTGGGACGTGGTACCGAGCCAGGGCAACTTCGTGCTCGCCGACACGCACGGCGACGGCCGCGAGCTCTTCCGGCGGCTTCTCGAGAAGGGCGTCATCGTCCGCCCCGCGGACGGATGGGGCTACCCGACGCACATCCGCGTCTCGGTGGGGACGCCCGACGAGAATCGGCGCTTCCTCGTCGCGCTCCGCGACTGCCTCAGGTCGTGAGCGTCCGCGCGTCGCTCATGGTCACGCGCCTGGGCGACGCCCTGTTCCCGCGCGTCGGCATCGCCGCCGTGCGGGTGCTTGAGGCGCTCGGCGTCATCATCGACCTCCCCCCGGCGCAGACGTGCGCAGACAGCTCGGCGCGGAACAGAGGGGCCTGCTCGCAGACGTGCCGCGGCCGCACGTGCAGCGCTTGCGGCTCGACGACGCGCGGCGTGTGAGCCTCTTCGCCGAGCGCCTCGAGGCGCTCGGCGTCATCGTCCAGCAGACCACCACTCTGGACGCCGCCCGGCGGGCGGTCGAGCGACTGTGCGCCGCGCGTGGCTGGGCCGGCATCGCCTGTGCCCCAAGCCTCCGCTGGCCGGGCATCCGCGCCAGATGGGTGGAGGATGCGAAGGAGGCGCAGCTCGGCCTCTGCGCCGCCGAGTCCGGCGTCGCCGGCACGGGGACTGTCGTGCTCCGCCACGGCGGCGAGGCGCGTCGCGGCTACTCGTTGCTGCCGCCCACCACAGGCTTCTTCGTCTACCGCTCCGACATCGTCGACTGCCTCGGGGACGTACTGCGCGCCCTCGACGCCGAGACCACCGAGCTCCCGCCCTGCATCACCTTGGTCAGCGGACCGAGCAACACGGCCGACATCGCCGGCGTGCGCTGCACCGGCGTGCATGGCCCGGGCGAGGTGTTCGTCTGGATCATCGCCGTCAGAGAGTGAGCGCCCCCGAACGGGCACGTCACCCTCACTATCGGCGTGTCTCCTGCGGAGCGGCCTTCGCTCAGGACGCGCTGCGCGCCGGCGGCTCTTCCGGACGCCGGCCCGCAGCCCTCCCACTACGCGGCCGACCAACACGCGTGCCCCGCCAACGAAGGGATTCCCCGCCGCAACGGGTATGCTGACCTGCGAGGTCGATGGAGGGAGTCCCGATGCCCGATGAAGGCGCCCCGCAGCCGCGGGGCAGCAAGAAGCCGCAGGGGAACAGGCGGCCCAAGGCCGCGCCGAAGAAGCGTGCCGCGGCCGCACGGCCGGCGGACGCCGCCGCCCCGGCCACAGAGCCGGCGGAAGCAGCGACTCTCGTCGTCGCGGAGGCGGCCGAAGGAGTCGCCGCCGTCGGGCCGGCGGCCTCAGGCGGCGCCGTGACCGCCATCAACGGCGCCCTCCGGCCTGTCAAGAACATCCTCACATCGCAGCGCGCCCCGCGGCTGCGGCGCTGGCTGGCCCTCATCCTCGTCGTCATGTCCGTGGTCGGCCTCGTGGTCAGCGCTCTGGCCCTCTGGTCCGACAGCCTCGTCTTCAACACCGACAAATGGGTGGCCACAGTGGCTCCCGTGGCCGAGGACCCGGCGGTGCGCCACTCCGTCAGCACCTTCGTCGCCGACACGACCCTCGAGGTCGCCGACCTCCAGAACCGCATCGCCGGCGCGCTGCCGTCCGACGTCGCGTTGCTGGCGCAGCCTCTCACCTTGGCGCTGCGCGACTTCCTCGTCAAGGAGATCGACAGGTTCCTCGCCACGCCCACGGCGCAGAGCATCTGGGTCGACGTCAATCGCTTCGCTCACGAGCAGCTGATCACGGCTCTGCAAGACAAGAACAAGTACGTCTCGGTCGATAGGAACGACGTGACCCTCAACCTCCTGCCGCTCATCGGGGTGGCGCTGCAGCGCCTCGAAACGCAGATCCCCAAGCTTCTCGGCAAGGACGTGCAACTCCCGCAGATCGACCCCGACACCGCTCCCGAGCAGATCCGCACGCTCCTTCAGGACGCCACGGGGATGACGCTTCCTGCCGACTTCGGTACCGTCACCCTGCTCAAGGGGACCCAGGGCTACGAAGCCAAGCAGGCGCTCCGCCTGTTCCACACGCTGGTCATCGTCATCTGCGTCGTCACCGGTCTGCTGATACTGGCGGCGCTGCTCGTCTCGCCGCGCAAGCGCTGGACGGCGCTCGAGCTCGGGCTCGGCGTGCTGCTGGCCGTGGTCATCGTGCGGGTCGCCGAAAGACAGATCGAGGAGCGCATCGTCGCCGCCCTCAAGGACACGGGGGCGTTGTCCGTGGCCAAGGCCTTCGTCTCGTCGGCCATCACCAGCCTCAACGGGATCGTGGTCTGGCTCATCGTCGGCGGCGTGATCGTCGCCATCGCCGCCTTCCTGGCCACGCGGCCCACCTGGCTCGAGGCCATGGGCAGCGGCTTCTCCAAGCTGTTCGGCGTCGCCTCCGACCTCACCGCCCCAGAGACGGGCGCCGGGCGCTGGGCGGCCGCGCACATTGACGTGCTGCGAGTGGCCGGCGTCGCCCTCGCCGTGATCGTCCTCATGTTCATGGCGGGATCCCTCAGCGCGGTCATCGTCATCCTGCTCGTGCTGATCGTCTACGAGCTCGCCCTCGCCGCCTTCTTCGCCGGCGTCCCCAGACCTGGGGACGGGGCGGGCTGACACGCACGCGGCCGGCGGGCGCGGCGCCTCCGGCCCGTCACGCTATGGCTCTACATCAGATCCATGAGCTTGGGGAGCCGCCGCCGGGATCGTCGCCGTGGTCGTCGTGATGCCCGCGGCGGTGCGGGAGGTGCAGGTGCGGTTTGCCGCCGATGACGTCCCACAGGTAGAGCTTGCCTTGCCGCCAGCGCCGGTTGAAGCCCTCGTCGCGGCGGCGTGCTCTCTCGAGCTTGCCGGGGTTGCCGGCGTACTGACGATGCGCCCACGGTGAGTCGGGCTTGGCGAGGCGCAGGGCGCCGATCACGGCAACGGGAGGCACGAAAATGCCCACCGTCCCCATGAAAAGCTTGCCCTTGAGGTAGCTCACGATGACGAAGGCGGCGCCGCTGAGGATGAGGGCGGAGCCCACCCATCGCGACATCGCGGCCAGGTCTCCGACCTCGCTGATGCTGCGCGGCGTCAGGCCGGTGAGCAGCAGCGTGATGAAGGTGACGCCGAGGATCACGGCGTCGATCGAGGCGCGCCCCTCGCCGGTCCAGTAGACGTCCTCGAGGTGCAGGATCAGGGCGAACTCGTCGAGAGTGAGGGCGGCGCCCGAGCCGAAGGCGAGGGCGAACAGCTCGATCCACGGGCTGCCCGGCTGCAGGGCGAACTCGAGGATGCCGGCGACGGTCATGCCGATGATGCCGAACACCGAGTGGTGGATGTGCAGCCCGCCGGCCGTGACGATGCTGCCCACCACAAGCCCGGCGCCCCCCCTGGCGCGCGTGACGCGAGTGTTGAGGCGCGCCAGCACGAACGTGAGGATGAAGCCGACGAGCAGGAAGAGCAGCGGCCGCTTGGCGTCGTCGAGCACGTGCCCTGGGAGTGTGGCGAAGAAGAGGAACATCACACTCCCATTATCGGCGCAGAGAGCGGTCCGCAACCACCGGGGCGCCGCGACGGCGACCGGCGGGGCGCCGGGACGGCCCGCGGTCGGCCGCCGCGCGCCGCCGTCCGCGCGTCAGATGGACGGGCTGGCGGACGCCGAGGAGCTGGCCGCCGGCGATGGGCTCGGCGACGGCAGACCGTGGGGCAGCCAGTCCTTCTCGATATCCTTCAGCACGGCCTTGGCCAGGCGCTGCTGGCCGGCGGCGGTGAAGTGCACGCCATCGGCCAGCCGCCAGTCCGCCATATAGTCGCCGTTGGCGTCCACGAAAAGGCCCCAGGCGTCGATGTACTCGGCCCCTGGGTTGTCCGCGGCGGCGTTCTGGATGAGCTTGTTGATGAGCTTCATGCGCGAGTTGCGCCACGACTCCTGCATGATCGGCATGCCCACCCAGTACACACGCCGGGCGCCGCCCTTGAGCATGGTCTTCATCATGTCGGAGACGCGCTTCTCGTAGGCGGTCTTCCACTTCGCCGTGCCGTAGGCGATCCACTTGCCGTCGTACCACACCGACTGCGTGTCGTTGGTGCCCATCATCATGACCACGGCGTTGGGCTTGGCCGTGCGCATGACGGTCTCGATCTGCCTGCCCCAATCGAAGAAGTCCCAGCGGCAGATGCCCGAGGACTCCTTGTAGTAGAGGATGGGCTTGAAGACCTTGGTCTTCTCGAGCATGGGCCCGAGTGACCAGCCGAGCTCGCCGCCCATGGAGTCGCCGCCGACCCAGACGCGCACGGGGTCGGACTTGCTCGCCACCCACACCTTGGGCGGCGGCGTCGTGGGCTTGGGGCTCGGCGACGTGGAGTCCGCGCCCGTCTTGGCCGGTTTCGGCGTCGCGCCGCCGGCCTTCTCCTCGCCCTTGCCTCGAGTGACCACGACCGCGGCGATGATCGCCGCCACGACGAGCACGAAGGCGACGAGCACGAGAAGGCGCCGCCGTGCCAGCTGGCGCCGCCGGCGGCGCGAGTCGCGACGTGGTCTGGGGGTATACGTGCCGTAGTCCATAGGCTCAGGAGATCCTCCACCGAGTGTACAGCAAGGGGTTCGGCGCCGCGCCGGGCTTCCCCTGCGCACGGCCGCGCACGGCCCCTCCGCCTTGCGCCTCACCGCCGGTGGGGTACAGTGGCGTCTACGTGATGGACGAGTCAGACGACATGCGGCCCCAGACGCCTGCGGAGGCGGCCTTGTCGGGTACCGGGCCGGGACCCGGCGAGCCCGAGGCGGTTCCGGAGAGCGACGCCCTGCCTGAGGACCCGCCGGCCGAGAAGCCGCCGCGCTTCGCCGACAGCTACGGCCTCGTGCTCGTGCTGCTCATCGCCAGCTACTTTGTGATGGCGGTCGCCGGTGACTATCACTACGGCCGCATGCTCAGCCTCGTCGTGCTCGCCGCCACCACGTGGCTGGCCCTGCGCGCCTCGCAGGTCCAGCGCCGCGTGCTGCGCTACGCCATGGCCCTGATCCCGGTGATCACGCTCGCCGCCATCGCGCTCAGCGTGTTCGGCAGCGACAACCTGGCGCGGGGGGTCACGGCGACCCTCGCCGCCTTTCTCGTGGTCGTGGCCCCAGTGGCTATCGTGAAACGGGTGGCGACGCACATGGTCATCAACATGAACACCTTCTACGGCGCCATCTGCGTCTACCTGCTCATCGCCATGTTCTTCGCCAGCATGTTCGCCCTGACCGGGGTGCTCGGCGGCGACTCCTTCTTCGCGCAGATCAAGCCTCCGAACAAGGCTTCGGCGATCGACTTCCTGTACTTCAGCTTCACGACCATCACGACCGTCGGCTACGGCGACCTCACGGCTCAGGGAGGCGTGGGGCGCATGCTGGCCGTGCTCGAAGCCGTTCTCGGCCAGCTATACCTCATCACCGTGGTGTCGCTGGTGGTGCAGAACCTCGGCCAGGCGCGGCGCAAGAAGCCGCCGAGCGACTGATCGGCGCAGCACGACTCAGCCGGCCTCCCGCCCGTCAGGCGTCGCCGGCGACGTCATCTACGTGGTCGCCGGCGGCTTGGCCCGGAGGTTCGGCCTCACGGTCCAGTTGGCGCTCGCGCGCGCCCTGCCACAGGAACAGCGCCAGCGCGGCGATGACGGCGGCCGACGCCAGACCCGGCGCCAGCAGGTCGGTCACGCCGTCCCAGGTCAGCGCCTCCCCCAGGAAGATCACGGCGATCGCGACCACGACCACGCCGGCGAGCAGCTCCTTGAGGTGCCCGAGGTCGCTGATGCGCAGCCAGCCGGGCATCGGCACGCGGTCATCGACGAAGAGACTGTACAGACCCAGCGCGAGCACGTAGAGAACGGTGGCGAGCAGCGCGTAGTCGGCCTGCTTGATCAGTTTGCCGACGAGCTCGTTCTGCGTCATGTCCTGGTTCAAAGCGTGGACGATCGTGATCACGGTCACGAAGACCGTGGACACCATGACCGCCGTGAACGCCAGGAACAGGCTGATGGTGGCCAGGAGCACGAAGAACCGGCTCGAAGCGACCATCCGTGCGACCAGCCCCGAGGGCCGGCGGCGGTGCTCCGTTGGGTCGGCCTTCACGGAGGCCTACGCCTTGCGCAAGGCGAGGCCCTGGGCGACCAGCGACGCGCCGAACAGGATCGCGTCGATGCCGACGAGGATCATGAGGATGACGATCGTCGGCCCGGGCCAGGCGATGACGACGACGCCGACCAGCGCCAGCAGGACGCCGAAGCCCGCGGCGACGCCCCAGCCTTCACCGCGGTCCACGAGCGCCGCGATCGCCATGACGACGCCCCAGAAGAGGAAGGCGAGGCCCACGAGGACGGCCACGGTCTTGACCGAGGTGTCGGGCCAGAACACGAGGACGACCCCGACCATCAGGATCACGAGCCCGCCGACGATCTTGCCGGTCTTGCGCTCGGCGCCGACGGCGTGCACGAACTGCACCACGCCGGCGAAGATGAGGAACAGCCCGGCGAGGATGGCCACCAGGCGTACGCTGCCCCAGATGTTGGCCAGCACGATGATACCGAAGATGATGGCGACGATCCCCGCCGCCAGCATTACGCCCCAGTAGCGACGCGAGAGCGCCCTTTCGTTGACGACCACGACCACATCACTCTGCCTCTCGTCCATCCAGCCGTCCTCCTCGTCGATCATCTGTCGCAATGATGCGCCCATCTTCGCCTTCGCCGGGCCGAATCCCTCGTGTTGGGGCCGGCCCGCAGTCCTACTCGCCCAGCACCTTGATGATGAGCCGCTTGTTGCGGCCGCCGTCGAACTCGCAGTAGAAGACCGCCTGCCAAGGCCCCAGGTCGAGCCTGCCATCGGTGACCGGGACGATCACCTGGTGGTGCACGAGAAGGTTCTTGAGGTGGGCGTCGCCGTTGTCTTCGCCGCCGCGATGGTGGCGGTAGTCGCCGCCGTCGGGCAGAAGCTGCCGGGCGACGTCGTCGGCCGGCGGCCGCCAGGACGGCGGCGCCAGCTTGTCGAGCCACTCGAGGGCGTCGGCCTGGATGCCGGGCTCGTCGTCGTTGATCCACACGCCGGCGGTGATGTGCATCGCCGAGACCAGCGCCATGCCCTCGCTGATCCCGGACTCATCGACGGCGCGCCGCACGTCCTCGGTGATGCGCACGAAGGCGCGCCGCTGCTCCACGTGGAAGGTCTTGTACACGGTGTGCGATCTCACGCTGCCTCCCTGCTCGCTCGATGAGAGCTTACCGCAGGCGGACGCCGCGGGGGGCCGCGAAGCCGCGGCCGCCCGCACGGCCGCACCCCGCGGGCGAAGCGCGCGGGCGAAGCTCGCGGCCGAAGCGCGCGCGCCGGCCGCAGTCGCACCGCGCGGTCTTGCTCATTTCTGCAAGATTTGGCACACTATCGCTCAGGAACGGCCGCGCGGCTTCACCCAGGACGCGGGCTTCGGCAGGACAGTGACGGACCGCCGCCCTCGCGGCGCCCGGCGAAAGGATGGTGACGGCATGACCAGGATCGCGTTCATCGGCGCCGGCAGCGTGGAGCTCACGCGCAACCTGCTCGGCGATATCCTCTCCTTCCCCGAGCTGGCCGACGCCGAGATCGTGTTGCACGACATCAACGAGGAGCGTCTGGCGACGGCCGCGGCCATGGCGCGCTGGACCAACGAGGCCGTCGGCGCGCGGGCGCGGATCAGCGCGCGGCTCGACCGCCGGCGCGCCCTCGACGGCGCCGACTTCGCCGTCAACACCATCGAAGTCGGCGGGATCGCCGCCACGCGTCTCGACTTCGACATCCCCCGCAAGTACGGCCTGCGCCAGACGATCGCCGACACCTCCGGCGTGGGCGCCGTGTTTCGCGCCTTGCGCACCATCCCTGTGATGCTCGGCATCGCCGACGACATGGTGGAGCTCTGCCCCGAGGCCTGGATGCTCAACTACGCCAACCCCATGGCGATGAACTGCTGGGCCTGGTACGAAGGGTCGCTGCACCAGAACATCGTCGGCCTTTGCCACTCCATCCAGAACACCAGCCGCCAGGTGGCCGAGTACGTCGGCGTGCCCCCGGAGGAGATCACCTTCCACGGCGCCGGCGTGAACCACATGAGCTGGGTGCTGCGCGTCGAGAAGGACGGCGAAAGCCTGTACCCGGCGCTCGACGCGGCGATCGCCGCCGACCCCGAAGGGCTCGGCCGCCATGTCCGCGTCGAGATCTACAAGCGTTTCGGCTACTTCCCCACGGAGAGCAGCGAGCACTTCGCCGAGTATGTGCCGTGGTTCATGCGCGACGACGCGCAGATCGCGCGTCTGCGCATCCCCGTGGACGAGTACATCAGTCGCAGCGAGGAGAACATCGGCTTCTACGAAGAAGAGAAGCGGATGCTCGCCGCGGGCGAGCCCTTCGAGATCGAGATGAGCGGCGAATACGCCTCCCTGATCATCCATTCGATGGTGACGGGCGTGCCGCGCACCGTGTACGGCAACGTGCGCAACACCGGCCTCATCACCAACCTTCCGCAAGACGCCTGCGTGGAGGCGCCCTGCCTGGTGGACCGGGCCGGGCTGCAGCCCACGTTCGTGGGCGACCTCCCGGCCCAGTGCGCGGCGCTCGACCGCACCTTCCTCAACGTCGTCGAGCTGACGGTGCGGGCGGCTCTCGAAGGGCGGCGCGACCACGTGCACCAGGCGGTGTTGCTCGACCCCAACGCCGCCGCCACGCTGTCGCCGGCGCGCATCGAGGCGATGGTCGACGAGCTGCTGGCCGCCGAGAGCGACATGATGCCCGAGGCGCTGCGATGAGCAGCGGCCGATGAGCGGCCGATGAGCCCCTCACTCGACCTCCTGGTGATCGGCGACGCCAACCCGGACGTCGTCTTTCACGGCGCCCCGGCAGCGCTCGTCTACGGGCAAGCCGAGCAGATCGCGACGGGCGGCGCCCTGACCGTCGGCGGCTCGGCGGCGATCACGGCGTGCGCGGCGGCTCGACTCGGGCTGCGCACGGCGCTCGCCGGGGTCGTCGGCGACGATGCCGGCGGCCGCTTCATGATCGCCGAGCTGACGCGGCGCGGCGTCGATGTGGGGGCCGTCGCGATCCGCGCCGATCTGGCGACCGGGCTCACGGTCGCCCTGGCGCGCAGCGACGACCGCGCCATCGTCACCTACCCAGGCTGTATCGCCGCTCTGGAGGCCGGAATGATCGACCCGGCGCTCGTGAGTGCGGCGCGACACGTGCACGCCAGCTCCTTCTTCCTCCAGCCGCGGCTGGCGCCGGGCCTGCGCGGCCTCTTCGCGGCCGCGCGTTCCGCCGGCGCCACCACGTCGCTCGACCTCAACTGGGATCCCGCCGAGACGTGGGACGGCGGGCTGGCGGACGTGCTGCCCGCCGTGGACGTGCTCTTCGTCAACGCCGCGGAGGCGGCGGCCGTGAGCGGCGCCGCCGATCCGGCCGTGGCGGCGACCGTGCTCGCGGCCCGTGGCCCGCTGCCGGTGATCAAGCTCGGCGCGGCCGGCGCCCTGGCCCACGACGGCTGCCGCCTGGTGCACGTCTCCGCGCCGACCGTGGCGGTCGTCGATACGGTCGGCGCCGGCGACACCTTTGACGCCGGCTTTCTCTGCGCGCACCTCCAGGGCTGGGAGGTGAGCCGGAGTCTCGCGCTGGGCGTCGCCTGCGGCTCCCTCTCGGCGCGCCGCCCCGGCGGCGTGGAGGGCCAGCCGACGCTCGCCGAGGCGCTGACCGTCATCGAAGGGCTCCTCCCCGGTCAGGGCGACCAGCCCCGGGAGTGCGGCTCATGAACCGAGCGCAGGCGCCGGACCCCACCGGCCTCCTTCGCGAGATCGTCGCCGCCAACCGCGGCGGCCGACCCGTGGGGTTGACCTCCGTCTGCTCCGCCAACCGCTTCGTCCTCGAGACGGTGCTGCGGCACGCATCCGGCGGCCACGGCCTCGTGTGCATCGAGTCCACGTCCAACCAGGTCAACCAGTCCGGCGGCTACACGGGCATGACGGCGGCGGCGTTCCGCGACGAAGTCGCGGCGCTCGCCGCCGCCGCCGGAGTGCCGCCCGCTCGCCTGCTGCTCGGTGGCGACCACCTGGGGCCGTACCCGTGGCGGGGCCTCCCGGCGCGCGAGGCGATGGCGCACGCTCACGAGCTGGTGCGCAGCTGCGTGCTGGCCGGCTTCACCAAGATCCATCTCGACGCCAGCATGCGCTGCGCCGACGACCCCGGCACTGAGTCGATGGCGCTCGGCGACGAGGTCATCGTCGAGCGCAGCGCAGCCCTTTGCCGCACGGCCGAGGCCGCGCGGGCGGGGCTGCCCGCGGCCGCGGCCGCTCCGTTGTACGTGATCGGCAGCGAGGTGCCCACCCCCGGCGGCGAGGAGACCGCCCAGGCCGGGCCGTCGGTCACGTCGGTGGAGGACGTGGGGCGCACTCTCGATCTGACCTGCGAGGCGTTTCGGACGTCCGGCCTCGCGGGCGCATGGGAGCGCGTGATCGCCGTGGTGGTGCAGCCCGGCGTCGAGTTCGGCGATGCCACCGTGACCGCCTACGAGCGCGCGGCGTCCAGCGGACTCAGCGCTTTCGTCGAGCGCCGGCCGCGACTGGTCTACGAGGCTCACTCGACCGACTACCAGAGCGCCACGGCGCTGCGCCAGCTGGTCGAGGACCGCTTTGCCATCCTCAAGGTGGGCCCGTGGCTGACCTACGCCTATCGAGAGGCCGTCTTCGCTCTCGAGGAGATCGAGAACGCGATGCTGCACGGTCGGCCGGACGCCCGGCCTTCGCGCCTGCGCGACACGCTGGACGAGGCCATGACGCGGCACCCGGAGCACTGGGCCGCGTACTACCGCGGCAGCCCCGAGGAGGTGCGCCGCAAGCGCGCCTTGAGCTACAGCGACCGCTGCCGCTACTACTGGCCGCGGCCGGAGGTGCAAGAGGCGCTCGCCGGGTTGCTGCGCACCCTCTCCGAGCGCCCCATCCCGCCGGCGCTCATCGACGAGTTTCTGCCCGGGAGCTCCGGCGCCGTCCGGGAGGGTCGTCTGGCGGCCGAGCCCGTGGCCCTGATCCGCCACCACATCCAGCGCGTGCTCGACCTGTACGCGGCCGCCTGCGACAACGAGCTCGACGAGACAGACGGACACGGCCGGGAGAGGTGATGCCTCGGAGTCGCGGCCCCCGCATGGATCTCGTCACTGCACTTCCAACCTGAAGCCGGCGACCAGCTTCTCGAACGGCGGCGGCGACTGGAACGGGTCGGCCTCAAGGACCGCAAGCAGTTCCTGCGCCCTTGGCTTGAGGCCGGCGGCGAGCTTCTTCGCGTCCTTGCGCGCCTGCTTTGTGTAGAGCAGCCGCCAGCTCACCAGTCGAGCTCGCCTTCGAGCTCTTCGGCCGGCGTCGCCAGGCCCTCAAGGATGGACTCGCGCATGCCGGGGATGGAGACCAGATAGAGCGTCTCCTGCACGGCGCGCCAGTCGTCCTCCGAGACGAGCACGGCGTTGCCGCGCTTGCCGGTGATCTGCACGGGCTCGTGCGACTGCGAGACGTCGTCGAGAAGCTTGTACAGCTGCTTGCGCGCTTCGGTGGCGCTTAGGGCCTATCCCGCCAGGTCTGCACGCACGGATGCGCCCGTGGACACGTCGCGGATGCGGCCCCTCCCCGGCTCCCAGGTAGCTGGACTGCGAGGGAACGGTCTCGTGACCGCCCCGCTCGGTCCACGAACGCCCCGCACGCACATCCCTACCGGGATAGGCCCTTATGGTCGTCATCGCGGACCTCCTGAAACGTACGTGAAAGCGTACGTCCCCGCCGCCGGAAGTCAAGCGCGCGGAGTCGTGGCCTTCGTTTGCACCGGCAATCTTTTCCGAAATGAACCGCTCCCATTCGGCATCGCTGAACGTGATCCCGTTGAGTGCCTCGAGCTGTACGCGGAGGTTCGCGATGAGCTCGGCCTCGCTCGTGAGCGGCAGGTACTCGCAGGCCTGAGACTGGAGGAGGCTGATGAAACCCCGTTCCAGAGCGGCCTCAGACTGATACGCCGCCTCCTCCGCGGACTCCGAGAAGTACTCGGCGACGACTGTGCTCTCCCCGCTCACGACGATCGGGTCGTAGTGCACTCTCCCGCTCGGATCGCTCATGCTCCGCCACCTCGCGAGTACTTCGATACCTTAGAGGCCTCCACGGCCGCGCGGCTTGATCGGTAGCGGCCGTCGGCGCCGATGATGGCCTCGAGCCGCCCGCGTCCCGCCGCCTGCTTGAGCGCCGCGAGACTGAGCTCCTCGTCGGCAAGCGCTTCGAGCGGTACGTACTTCGCAGGTCCGGCGATGTCAGGGATGAGCCGGTGCAGGTTGTCGATGACCGTGCGCGCGATCGGCTCCGCGAGCGGGCCGAGGTCGCCGTGATCCGCGCGGTCGAGCGCGGTGAGGTTGCGCCGTCGCCGCCCCTTGAAGACCACGGCCGGCGGCCAGCCGAGCCGGGTCAGGATGAGGTTGAGCAGCAGGCGTCCGGTGCGGCCGTTGCCGTCGATGAACGGGTGCAGCCGTTCGAAATCGACATGGATACGCGCGAGTGTCTCCGGAACATCGGCGACGCCGAGAGTACCGTCGGCGAACGTGGCGCCGAACCGGTTCGCCTGATCGACCCAGGAAGTGACGTCCGCCGGGACGAGCGGGTGGGTCGGCGGGGTCGTTCCTCCCGGAAACGGGTGGATATCGTGCTGCCGGAAGCTGCCGGGCGCCTCGTCCGAGCTTGCGGTGGGGTGCGGTGCGACCTCCCACACCTTCGCCATCGCAAGCTCATGGACGTGGCGCACCTCGGTGACGGTAACGAGGCCATCTCGCTCTCGCTCGTCCGGCTCGACCCCCTGCTGGTAGACCCAGCGCGCGGCCTCGGAACACCCGAGGACCTCCATGTGATCCTTGAGCTCCTTCGCCCCGACAGCCCTGCCCTGATCCAGCAGCTGCTCGACCTCGCGCAGCGCCAGCGTGTTCCCCTCGAGCGCCGTGGAGTGATGGGCTTCGAGGCGCCATACGTCGTCCCACAGCTGCCTGGCCTCGACCGGAGTGGGAAGGCCGTCGTACCGCCCGAGATCTTCGATCGCGGCGCCGAATCGCTGATAGATCGCGGCCCGGGAGGGTCTACCCCGGGGGGCGCGGTCCTGAGAAGAAGTTGTCATCGCACCCCCTCGGAAACTCAACAACGACAAACTGGGGCATCGTACGCCCAGATCATGCAGCCGCATATTCGAAGGTCAGCAGTCGGTCGCGATAGTAGTCGTACTGCTTGCGCGGTGGAGCCCGTATGAACTGCCTGGATACTCGTCGCAGGGAAACAAATCGAGCCTGTGACCTTGGGGCTGTTGAACCCCCCGTGATCGTGTCCTGCTAACAGGGATCGTGCAGACCGCGCAAGACGTTCGACGCAGCTGCCCGTTTCTGCGTATCACGACACCACCAGGACTGGGCGAGGGAGATAGGCAGTCTGCGAGAGCAGGCTCAAGGATCATCGATGGGGCTGCGCACGCCCGGGACGCCGCGCGGCGCTCGAGCGCGCGCCGACCGCCTTGATCCGCCACCACTTGTGATGCGGGCTCCATTGGCACTACGATTTGACAGGTAGAGTCGCACGGCCACGACAGCGACCGTCACAACAGGGGGTCTTGAATGAACTACCCAGCCATCAACCGCATCTGGCAGTCAGCGACGCTCTTCATCGCTCCGCTGCTCATCGTCCTTCTCATCTGGTTCAAGCCGGAGATGGAGCTCTACCAGTGGCTCCTGTGCCTGCACCTGCCGCTGCTCATGCTCCACGAGTCCGAGGAATACGTGCTCGCACCCCTCAGCTTCAAGGAGTTCTTCAACCTCAAGAGCCCGTTCGGCTCGAAGACAGACCCGAACTTCCCGCTGGACGACGCTTACGTCTTCCAGGTGAACATCGTGATCGCCTACCCCGTCGTGATCCTCGGTGCGCTCCTGGCGAACGTCGCGCCTTGGCTCGGCTTCTCGATGATCTGGTTCGAGCTCATCGTCAACAACGCGATGCACACGGTCCTCTTCCAGTCCGCCAAACCGTCGTACAACCCGGGGCTTGTCACCAACTCGTTCCTGCTGCTGCCGTACGGCATGATCACGCTGCTCGTGGCGGCGGGGCTCTTCACCCCGCTCGACTGGGTGCTCTCGCTCATCATCGGGGTCGGGGTATCCGCCGCACTCGGCATGAAGACCCGCGGACGACTCGCCAAGCTCAAGGCGTCGCCGGCGCAAGACACAGGAACCGCCTGGCGCGCGTAGCGGCCCCTGCTCCGCCGAACAGTGAGTGTGCAGCGCGTGTAGCACTCGGATAGGAGCCTACGTTGTTCTGCACATGAAGTCCGAGGAGCCTCTGGGTCCACGGATATGCGGAAAGTGCATGCCGGGTCAGAGCGTGTCGGCGGGACTGCGAACGACGAGGCCTCGGTGGGGCGCGCGGGAAGTAGATGACGGTCATACGGATGTCGTAGCCGGGCTGCTCGAACGCGTGCCGACCGCCTTGATCCGCCACGACATCGGGAGAGGACTCGACGTCTACGCGGCGGGTCGTGGGCAGTGAGACGCCGGCGACGCCGCTCGGCGTTACGCCCTACGCCCGGCGCGGCGGCGGTGAGAGCGCCGCGGCAAGATCCAGGCTCTCGCCGGGGTCGAGCATGACGGTGCGGATCTCGGGCGCCAAGGCCTCCACCTCGCGCATGAAGACCAGCGGCGCGCGGCGGTGGACGTCCGGCCGCAGGCGCATGATCACCGTGCCGGGCAGGTGATACGTGCCCCAGTGGATGGGGATCACGAGGCGCGGCCGCAGCAGCTCCGCGGCGCGCACCGCGTGCCGCGGGCTGAGATGCTTGAACTCCGGCATCCACGGCCCCAACCCGGCGATGGGCAGGAGCGCGACGTCGAGGCCGTCCCAGAGGTCGGCCATGCCGGCGAAGAGCCCGGTATCGCCGGCGAAGTAGATGCTGCGGCTGCCGCTCACCACGTACCCCAGGCTGGCCGTGCGCGCGGCCAGCGGGTGCCGCGTGCCGCGGTGCCGCGCCGCGGTCGCGACGATCTCCAGGGCGCCCACCCGCAAGCGGTCGCCGGGCGCCATCTCGTGGACGTCCCGAAAGCCGCGCCACTGCAGCGAGCGGCGCGCGCCCACCGGAGCCAACACAGGGGTGTCTCGGCGGAACATGCGCAGCGAAGCCGGGTCGTAGTGGTCGAGGTGCAGGTGCGAGAGGAGGATCGCGGCGGGATCGGCCAGAGGACGCGTGAGAGGCGGCGGGATCCGCCGGTGGAGAGGGCCGACCCGACGACGCAACACCGGGTCGGTGACCAGCCTCGTCCCGTCCAGCTCGATCAGCGTGGTCGCGTGGCCGAGAAACAGGATGCGGCCGCCGGCCACGGGATCGCGCGAACCGCCGCCGGCTGAGAGAGCTCCCCGCTCCAGAGTAGTGTCGTACGTGGCCATCTCTTCATAAGTTGCACGGTCGCGCCGCGGCCAAACCCGAGCCGCACCCCAGGACCGGGATGAGCCGCTGGGCATTGCCGCCGTAGACCAGGTCCAGCGCGTCGTCGGGCAGCCCCAGCCCGGAGATGCGCCAGCGCCCCTGAGGCGGCGGCTCGTCGAGCGCGTAGGCGAAATGCTCGTCGTCGGTCTCGAGAAGGCGAATATGGATGGCGCACTCTCCCAGGCACGGAGGAAGGGCGTCGGCGCCGAAGAGCAGGCGCTCGTAGTGCCCACTGCCGAGATGGGTGTACGACCAGCCGGGGTTGAGCAGCAGTTCTTCGAGACGCTCGGTGGCGGCGTCGATGGGGTCGAAGAACGCCCGCGGATCGGCGATGCGGATCAGCACCGGGCGCCCGCTGCGGCGGCCACCTGCCACACCGGCGCCAGCCGCGCGTCGTCGGGCAGGAGCAGCTCGCCGCGCTCGTCGGTGAGGCTGAGCCCGAGATCCTTCCGCACCTTGAGCCTGCGGGGGCCGGCGACCAGCGAGCGCCGCAGGCTCCGCGCCAGGCGCTCGTCGAACCCCGGCGCGCCGGTCTCGGCCCAGTCGGGGTGGCAAGAGGTGGCGCATGACCATTCCCGTCGCTCAGGCCCCGGTGAGCCACGAATCAGGCGCCCAGCGGGTGCATAGCCGGGGGCGCTCCCGGCGGGAAGCGCTCCCGGCGGACAGCGCTCCGCGGGGGCGACGCTGACCCTGTGGAGAAGACCGCATCCTCGACCTTCTCATCGTACACGGCCACCCGCAGGCTCGGTCGCCGAGGGGGAAGACAGGGAAAGGCCGATCCCTGAGGAAAACAGAGCGCTCGTTGAAGCCACCGCTCCCTCGCCGGACGCGCCCGGCGGGCGCGCGGGCGGCCGCGACGGGCGCGGCGGCCCCGGCGGCTCGGGCGCGGCGGCCCCGGCGGCTCGGGCGCGGGGTAGTACGAAAAGGGAAGACAAGGATTCCTTGACTGTCGGGCCGCGCACGGCCGTCCGCAGGCTCGGTTGCCGGCTGCGCGCGAACGGGCGCCTGCCGGGTGGCGGCGGTCGTAGCGCTCCAGGTCGGCCTCCAGCTCGGCGCCCCAGCGCCCGTCCAGATCGATGATCGCGCGCACGTGGGCGGCGTCCATGTCCGCCGGCAGGCGCGGGACGTCCGCGACCGCCCAGTCCCCGTCCGCGGGCAGCCGGCGCCCCAGATGGTCGTGCGCGTCCACGGCGGGGCGGGCGGCGCGCTCCACGAGGTGCTCGGCGACCCGCAGGGCCGGGTGCGGCAGGCAGTCGCGGAGCTTCAGGTCGCCGGCGCCGGCATCTGTTTCGGCTGCGCTCATCGCACGAGACTACACCCCCAAGCACAAGTGACGTTGCAATCTGCACACATCTGGCGTAAAGTGCCGACAAATGAGCGCACTTGAACAAGAGATCGCCTCTCAGCCGCAGATGTGGCGCACCGCGGCCGCCATGGCCGCGGAAGCCCGCGAGGCGCTGCCGGCGGCCGGCATGCGGGTCGCGGTGGTGGGCTGCGGCACCTCCTGGTTCATGGCCCAGGCGGTGGCGGCGCTGCGCGAGGCCGCCGGCCTTGGCGAGACCGACGCCTTCACGCCCACCGAGATGCCGCCAGGCCGACGCTACGACGCCGTGGTCGTCATCTCCCGCTCGGGCGCCACCACCGAGATCGTGCGTGCTCTCCGCGCCACGCCGCCTGGCACGCCCACGGTCGCCGTCTCGGCGGTCCGCGATTCGCCCGTCGTGCGCGCCGCCGGGCGCAGCCTCCTTCTCGAGGCGGCCGACGAGCAGTCGGTCGTGCAGACGCGCTTCGCGACCACCGCGCTGGCCCTGTTCCGGGCCGCGTTCGGCGAGGATCTGAGGCCGGCGATCGCCGACGCCGAGCGGGCGCTGGCCGAGCCGCTGCCGTTCGACGCCGTCGCCTTCGAGCACTTCGTGTTCCTCGGCCGCGGCTGGACCATCGGCCTGGCCAACGAGGCCGCGCTCAAGCTGCGCGAGGCCTGCCAGGCCTGGACCGAGGCCTACCCGGCGATGGAGTACCGGCACGGCCCCATCAGCGTGGCCGAGCCGCACAGCCTCGTCTGGACGCTCGGCGATATCGAGGCGGAGCTGCTCGAGCAGGTCGCCCGCACCGGCGCCACCGTGGTGGCCGGCGAGCTCGACCCGATGGCGGAGCTCGTGCGCATCCATCGGGTCGCCGGCCTGCTGGCCGCGGCCAAAGGCCTCGACCCGGACCGGCCGCGGCACCTCACCAGATCGGTCGTGCTGCAATCGTGATGACTTCGAGCACAGGGGGCAGACAATGAGGCGCAAGTCGATCGGCATCGTGGGCCTGCTGGCCCTCGTCCTCGCGGCAGTGGCCCTGACGGCCGGCTGCGGCTCTTCCGGCGGCGACACGCCGGCCAGCCCCGGCGCCAGCCCCACCGGCGTCGTCAACATCACCATGTGGCACGGTGACATCGACTACGCCAAGACGGCGGTCGACGCCCTGGTGGCCGAATGGAACAGAGCCAACCCCAACATCCAGGTCACGGCGCTCTACAATGGCGGCAGCGACTTCGCCCTCCAGAAGACCCTGACCGCCATCGCCGGCGGCAAGCCTCCGGACATCACGTACCTCTTCGGCTCCTGGATGGCGAACATCGTCAAGAGCCCCAAGGTCGTGCTGCTGAACGACCTGATCGAGAGCGACCCCTCGGTCGACTGGGAGGACTTCTGGCCGACCGAGCGCCTGGCGGCCACCGTCGATGGCAAGATCGTCGGCATCCCGGCGCTCGTCGACAACCTCGCCATCGTCTACAACAAGAAGCTCTTCGACCAGGCCGGCGTCGGCTACCCCACGGCGGAGTGGAGCTGGGACGATTTCCGCGCCGCCGCCAAGGCGCTCACCGACCCGGCCAAGAAGCAGTTCGGCTGGGCCTACCCGGCCGACGGCAGCGAAGACACCGTGTGGCACTGGGAAGCCATGCTCTGGGAGGCCGGCGGCGACATCCTCACGCCCGACGACAAGCAGGCGGCCTTCAACTCGCCGGCCGGCGTGCAGGCTCTGACGATGCTCGGTGACATGGCGACCATCGACAAGTCGATCTACCTCGACGTCACCAACACCAAGATCAGCAACGTGTTCAACGCCGACCGCATCGGCATGCTGGTCACCGGGCCCTGGGACCTGCCGTCGTTCCCCAACGTCGATGTCGGCATCCAGATCATGCCGGCCTTTGTGAACCACCAGACGATCTCCGGGCCCGACAACTGGGTGCTGCTCGACAACGGCGAGGCCCGCGTCCAGGCCTCCTGGGAGTTCATCAAGTGGTTCACGGCCGCCCAGCAGAACCTCACCTACAACCTCGCCGTGGGCGCCCTGCCGCTGCGCGAGTCCGAGACGAAGCTGCCCGAGTACCTGACCTTCTTGAAGAAGTACCCGGGCGTGGACGTCTTTGTGGAGAACATGAACAACGCTGTGAAGGCGCGCCCGACGGTCCCGCAGTACTCCAAGATCTCCGAGGCGCTGGGCCAGGCCATCGTCAGCGTTCTCCTCGGCAAGGCGGACGCCCAGACGGCCCTTGATGAGGCCGCCCAGAAGACCGACGCCATCCTGGCCGTCCCCGTGCCGTGAGCTGCCCAGCCGCCCTGCGCTGATGCTCGCCCCCGGCTCAACGGCGCGCCGGGCGCTCGGCTCGGACCATATGGCCGGGTGGCTCTTCGTCGCCCCGGCCGTGGTGCTCATCGGGATCTTCGGGCTCGTACCCATCGCGTGGTCGGCGATCATGTCGTTCCAGGCCAACGACCTGGTCTCCGCGCCCAGCTGGGTCGGGCTGGCCAACTACCAGGCGCTCACCAAGGACCCGGTGTTCATGGCCTCGGTGCGGCACACGCTGGTGTACACGGCGCTGTTCGTGCCGCTCTCCGTGGCCGGCTCGCTGCTGGTCGCCTGGGCGCTGAACCGCAAGCTCAGGGGGGTGCGCTTCTATCGCCTGGCCGTGTTCGTGCCCGTGGTCACCTCCACGGTGGCCACGGGGATCATCTTCATGTGGCTGCTCGACCCGGTCTTCGGCCTGGTCAACTACTTCCTGAGCCTGGTCGGGCTGCCCGAACAGGGCTTTCTGCAGGACACGAACCAGGCGCTCGTCTGCATCGTCTTGATGACCGTCTGGGGCTGGCTGGGCTTCGACGTGATCATCTATCTCGCCGCGCTTCAGGGCATCCCCCAGGAGCTCATGGAGGCGGCGCAGATCGACGGCGCCGGCAAATGGAGCTCGTTCCGCAACGTGGTGCTGCCGTTCCTGCGGCCCGCCACGCTCTTTCTGATCGTCTGGTCGACGATCAGTGCGCTGCAGCTGTTCGACGAGATCTACGTGACGACCCGCGGCGGGCCGCTCGGCTCGACGACGGTGATCGTGTACTACCTCTACCAGCAGGCCTTCCAGTTCTTCAACGCCGGCTACGGCGCGGCGATCGCCTACGTGCTGTTCCTCGCGATCCTCGTCATCACGATCCTCCAGCTCAAGATCGGCGCCCAGCGCGTCTACGGCAAGTCATGAGGGCGGGCTGATGGAAAGCGGTGCCCTGATACGCGCCGACCGCCCGCTCGATCTGGAGGCGGTCCCCGAGCGCCGGCCGCGCCGCTGGCCCTTCAGCCCGTGGCACTTCTTCCTGATCCCGCTGGCGCTGATGATGCTGATGCCGCTGGTCTGGTCCGTGGTGACCTCGCTCGAAACCTCATCGGAAGCGCAGCGCTTCCCGCCGGTCCTGATCCCCAGCGCCCTGCATTTCTCCAACTACGTGGACGCCTGGAACTCCTTGCCGTTCGGGCACTTCTTCGTCAACAGCTTCCTCTACTCGCTGGCGACCGTGGCCGGCAACCTGCTCTTGTGCAGCCTCGCCGCCTACGCCTTCGCGCGGCTGCGGTTCATCGGCAGCAATCTGCTCTTCGTGCTGCTGCTGGTCACGCTGATGGTCCCGTTCCAGGTCGTGCTCATCCCGACCTTCCTCATCGTGCGGCAGCTGGGGCTCATCGACAGCGTCGGGGGCCTCATCGTGCCCAACCTCTGCGGCGTCTTCGGCATCTTCCTTCTGCGCCAGTTCTTCCAGTCGCTGCCCGTGGAGCTGGAGGAAGCGGCGCGCATCGACGGAGCCTCACGCCTGGGGGTCTTCTTCAAGATCGTCCTGCCGCTCTCGGCGCCGGTGCTCGCCACCCTCGCGATCATCCAGTTCATGTGGTCCTGGAACGACTTCCTCTGGCCGCTGATCATCATCACCACGCCCGAGCACTCGCCTCTGCAGCTGGGCCTGTCGATGTTCCAAGGCTCGCACGTCACCCAGTGGAACCTGCTCATGGCCGGGACCGTGATGAGCCAGATCCCCATGCTGGCGGTCTTCCTGCTGGCGCAGCGCTGGTTCATCCAGTCCATCGCCTACACGGGGATCAAGCAGTGAGCCGGGAGGGAAAGGAGTAGCCCCATGGCCGACGTGTCCTTCCGCGACGTGACCAAGGAGTTCCCCGGCGCGAGCGTGGCGGTCGACCGCCTGACCCTCGACGTCCCCGACGGCGAGTTCATGATCCTCGTGGGGCCGTCGGGCTGCGGCAAGACCACGGCGCTGCGCCTGGTCGCCGGGCTCGAGACGGCGACCTCGGGGTCGATCACCATCGCCGGCAAGAACGTCACCCATCTGTCTCCGCGCGACCGCGACATCGCCATGGTCTTCCAGAACTATGCGCTCTACCCGCACATGACGGTGTACAAGAACCTCGCCTTCGGGCTGCGCCAGCGCAAGACCGCGCGGGCCGAGGTCGAGCGGCGGGTCACGGAGGTCAGCGCCATGCTGGGGCTCGACGAGCTGCTCGGGCGCCGGCCGGCGCAGCTCTCCGGCGGGCAGCGGCAACGCGTCGCCATGGGCAGGGCGCTGGTCCGCGAGCCCAAGGCGTTCCTGCTGGACGAGCCACTTTCCAACCTCGACGCCAAGCTGCGCGTGCAGATGCGCGCCGAGCTCAAGCGGCTGCACCAGCGACTGAGCATCACGACGATCTACGTGACCCACGACCAGGTCGAGGCGATGACGCTCGGCGACCGGCTCGCGGTCATGAGGGCGGGCAAGCTGCAGCAGTTGGGGACGCCGCAGGACGTGTACGAGCGGCCCACCAACGTCTTCGTGGCGCACTTCATCGGCAGCCCGCCGATGAACCTGCTGAAAGCGACGGTGGCCGCGGGCCGAGCGCAAGCCGGCGACCTCGCGGTCGCGCTCCCGCACGTGCCCGAGGGCCCCTGCATCATCGGCATCCGCCCCGACTCCCTCTTGCCGGCCCAGGGTGACGACGCGCCGGCGGCGCTCGACTTCGACATCGAGGTCGTCGAGCCGCTCGGCGGCGAGCTGCTGGCCCACGGCTTCGTCAACGGCCGTTTGGCGTCGCCGGACACCAGTGATGAGGCGCCCCTGCTGGCCGGCGGCTCGGAGTCGCGGGCCGCGATCACCGCGAAGCTCGACGGACGCTTGCGCCTCAAGGCCGGCGAGCGCGTGCGCCTGGCCGTGCACGCCGGCGAGGTCTACGCCTTCGACGCGGTGACCGGCGATGCCCTGCGCTGAGCCGGTCGCGCTCACCGGCGGCGGCGGTCTGCGCCGGCGGCCCGCCGTCGGCGCGCCACATCGTGTTGCTTCCTGCGCGATACCCTTCCGGTTCCTGCAGAAACGGTCACCGCCGATGATAGGATAGCCGCATGCGCCAGGAAGAACGTATGGGCCTCATCCTCGAGGAGCTCGCCGGTGGCGGCTCCGTCGGCGTCGCCGAGATCGCCGCCAAGCTGGGCGTGTCCACCGCCTCCATCCGCCGCGACCTGCAGCTGCTCGAGAGGCAGCGGCTGCTATCGCGCACGCACGGCGGCGCGGTGGCCAACAGCACCGCCTACGAGCTGCCGCTGCGCTACCGCGGTGGGCGGCGCCGCGACGAGAAGCGGCGCATCGCCGCCGCGGCCGCGGCCCGCGTCGGCGACGACATCGCCTCCGTGGGCCTCACCGGCGGCACCACGACGACTGAGGTCGCGCGCCGGCTGGCCGACCGCCAGGGGCTCACCGTGGTCACCAACGCGCTCAACATCGCCGCCGAGCTGGCCGTGCGCCCCGACCTCAAGCTCATCGTCACCGGCGGCGCCGCGCGCAGCGAGTCCTACGAGCTCGTGGGGCCGCTGGCCGAGGCCACCCTCGAGGGCATGAACCTCGACCTCGCCGTGGTGGGCGTGGACGGCATCGCCGTCGCCGGCGGCCTCACCACTCACCACGACATCGAGGCGCACACCAACCGCGTGCTCATCGGCCGCGCCCGCCACGTGATCGTGGTCGCCGACGGCTCCAAGGTGGGGCGCCTCGCCTTCGCGCGCATCTGCGACGTGAGCGCGGTGCACGAACTGATCACCGACGCCTCGGCGCCGGCCCCCGAGCTGCGGCGTCTGGCCGAGGCCGGGATCGTCATCACCACCGTCTGAAGGCGACCGTCGGGCCGGGCCGGACCCGCAGGGTCGCGCCCGGCGCCTGTCAGCCCGTGAAGGCCTCGGTGGAGCGCTTCAGCGGGACGAAGCGCACGCTGAGCCCTGAGTCCTCCACGCTGACCACGGCGACCGTGGGGTCGTCGTCCTCTTCGTGCGGCGACGAAGCGGTGCCCGGATTGAGGTACACGGTACCGTCGATCCATTCGACCGCGGGAAGATGGTCGTGCCCGAAGACCACGAGGTCCGGCGGCGACTTGGGCGGCAGCCCATCGACCTTGCCCATCGCCAGCCGTTTGATGAGCCGCTTGCGCTTGTGACCGACGACAAAGCGCACGCCGCCGGCCTCTCCGGCGACTTCGCGCGGCAGCTTACCGAGCTTACCGCCGTCCATGTTGCCGGCGACGGCGGTCACCGGTGCGATAGCCTCCAGCGCCTCGAGCGTGGTCGGGTCCATGATGTCGCCGGCGTGGATGATGTGCTGGACGCCGGCGAACACGGACGCCACGAGAGGGTCGAGGTAGCCGTGCGTGTCCGAGATCACGCCGATGCGCATCGGGTCGGTCGTCATGTCTGTATTCTACTCTGTCGAGGCGCCGTCGCGGAAGGGGCAAGCCCGTCCGCGTCGTTGTCGCGTCGTTGTCGCGCCGTCGTGGCGCCGGGCCGACGGTTTCCCCCGCCGCCGGCACGGGCATTCACAGCCGACACTACTGATCCCGGCGCCAAGGAGCAGGCATGGCAGACACCCCAGTTCTTCTCTACGTGGCCACCTACGACAGCGAAGCAGACGCGCACGCCGACTACGAAGCCGTCAAGGCGCTGCACGCGGCCGGCGAGATCGGTACGTACGACGCCGCCGTCGTCACCAAGGACGCCGAAGGCAAGGTGGCCGTGCACAAGCACGAGAAGCCCACCCAGCACGGCGTCTGGACGGGGGTCGCCGTGGGCGCCGTCCTCGGCATCCTCTTCCCCCCCTCGCTCATCGGCACGGCCATCGTCGGCGGCGCCGCCGGAGGGCTCATCGGTCACCTGTGGAAAGGCATGTCGCGCAAGGACATGAAGGAGATCGGCGAGATGCTCGACGACGGCAACGCCGCCCTCGTGGTAGTCGGCAAGTCCCGGCTCGAAGAGGTACTCGGCAAGGCGGTCACCAGAGCGGCGAAGATCAGCGAGCGAGAGATCGACTCAGACAACAAGGTCCTCGAGGACGTCGTCGAGAACGCCGCCAGGGGCGCCGAGTTCGAGGACCTACACGACTAGCTAGGAGGCACCACAATGGCAGACGAACCCGTTTTTCTCTACCTCGCAACCTACGAAAGCCTCGCCGACGCGCAGTTCGACTACGAGGCGGTCAAGGCCCTGCACAAGGACCACGTCATCGGCACGTACGACGCCGCCGTCATCACCAAGGACGAGCACGGCCACGTACACGTGAGCAAGCACGAGAAGCCGACGCAGCACGCCGCCTGGACGGGCCTCGCGGTGGGCGCCGTGATCGGCGTCATCTTCCCGCCGTCGATCCTCGTGGGTGCGGCGGCCGGCGGTCTGGCCGGCGGCCTCATCGGGCATTTCTGGAAGGGCATGTCGCGCAAGGACGTCATGGAGCTCGGGGAGCTGCTCGACGACGGCGAGGCCGCGCTTCTGATCGTCGGCGAGTCGGCCCTGCAAAGCTACATCGACAAGGCCCTCACCAAGGCGCGCAAGCGGGCCACGCGCGAGGTCGACATGGAGAGCAAGGTCCTGAGCAAGGAGCTGGCGGAAGCCGCCAGGGACGCGAAGTAGCGCCGCCGGCCGGTGCCCGTCGCGCCGGTTGTGAACTGCGGCACGACGTTCGCCGACGGAGGTCCGCGGGTAGGTCTTCTGCGGATACTCCAGTGCCGGCGAAAAGAGAGGGCGCCATGTCAACTGTACGTCGTCATATCGAGGTGGAAGCGCCCCCATCGGTCGTGCTCTCCACCTGGTCGCATTTCGTACGCTATGTCATGAGCGGTCGTCAACGACTCGCCTGCGACGAGCTCGCCTGCACCGACGCCGTGCGCGCCGGCCTGGTCAGCTTCGAGCCGGTCAACGAGGGCAGCCGAACCAACGTGATCTTCAACCTCGAGTGCGACGAAGAGAACGGACCATCGCGGGAGGTGCTCGAGCAGAACGTCGCCCGCGATCTCGTGGTCTTCAAGGACTACATGGAGCGCGGAGGCGATCAGGTGGGCAAGCCCACGAGGGCGGAAAAGCAGGCGATGCTCGAAGACGAGGAACGCCACACTCACCAGCAGTTGCACCGGCGCATCGGCGCCGAGGACGAGACGGTCTCGTACCAGGATCACTTCCCCTCGTGAGCGGCGGCAGTGAGGGCGCAAAGGGCCACAATGGCGGCGCCCCGCAAACGCAGGGCGCCGCCCTCGTCGCCGCCGGCCTGAACCTGCGCCACGGGCGCGCCTGGGACGGCTTGCACTCCTGGCCGCTGCGCCGGCGAGCGGCTGTCCGCTGCCTTGCGGACCTCGGCGCCGAGGTCGTCGGGCTGCAGGAGGTACAAGGCTTCCAGCAGCACTACCTGGCGCGCCGCCTGAGCGGCTACGCCGCCGTCGGCGCCGGCCGCGACGACGGCCGCGAGCGCGGCGAGCGCTGCACCGTGCTGTACCGGCCCGGCCGCCTGGAGCTCGAATCGTGGACGGTGCGCTGGTTCTCTAGCGCGCCCGGCGTGCCCGGCTCCCTCGGCTGGGGCAATCCCGTCACGCGCCTGGTCACGCTATGCCGCTTCCGCGACCGCGCCGACGGGCGGCGCTTCGGCGTCGCCGACGCCCACTGGGACGGGGCCTCGGCGGAGTCGCGCCTGCGCAGCGCCGAGGCGCTGCTCGGCTGGCTCGACCCGGCGCTCCCGTGGATCGTGCTCGGCGACCTCAACGCGACGGCCGCAGACCCGGCCGTCGCGCGTCTGGTCGCCGGCGGCCTGCGCGACACGCTGGCGCACCTCGGCGAACGCGGCCCCGGAGCGGGCACCCATCACCACTGGGACGGGGCCACCGACGGCACGCGCATCGACTACGTGCTGGTGTCGCCCGAGTGGGAGGTGCTCCACGCCGAGATCGCCCACCAGCTGCCTCGGGAAGGGCGCTCGGGCCTGCCCTCGGACCACTGGCCGGTGGTCGCGACGCTGCGACTCACGGGCTGAGGGCCGGCGGCGCCGGCGCAGCCGGCCGGGCCGGCGCCCACGGGTCGCCCCGCCCCCCGCCGCCGGATACCATCCCGGCGACACCATCTTCCGGGGAGGGGACGACGGCGGACACGGCACCGAGAACGCCCATCGCCGACGGGCTGCGCACCCTGCCCCGACAGTACTGGTTGCTCGTCGCCGGCGCCTTTGTCTACGCGGCCGGCGTGGAGATGTGCTACCCCTTCCAGACGCTGTACCTGAACCAGCGCCTGGGGCTGTCGATGACGTCCGTCGGGCTCATCATCGGCGTCACGCTCTTCGCCGGCCTGCCGTTCCAGATCGTCGGCGGCGCGATCGCCGACCGCTTCGGCCGGCGCCCGGTGCTGATCCTGGCCATCTGCGCGGGCATGGCCTTGTTCATCGGCCTGGCCGTCGCCCAGCGGCTCTGGCTGGTGATCGCACTGTTCGCCTTCGAGGCGGCGTTCGGCTGGGCGCAGTACCTCACGGCCAGCAACGCGATGGTCACCGACCTCACGCCTCTCTCGCGCCGCGCCGAGGCGTTCAGCCTCTTGCGCGTGGCGATGAACGCCGGGATCACCGTCGGACCGCTCATGGCGGCGCCGCTCATCGGCTTCGACCCGACCTTCCGCACGAGCTTTCTGGGCGCCGGCCTCGTCTGCGGCATCTTCCTGGTGATGGTCCTCACGCTGTTCAAGGAGACCCGGCCACCGGCCACCGGCGGCGGCTCGATGGGCGCCGCGTTTCGCGGCTACGGGCGGGTGCTTCGCGACCGTCGCATGCTGGCCTTCTGCGTCGTGGCGCTGCTTCCGCTCTACGGGTTCGGGCAGATCTGGGTCACCATGCCGATCGTGCTCGCCGACCTGCACGGGGTGTCGGCCGGGATGTGGGGCATCCTCCTCGTCGTGTACGGGGCGTCCACGGCCCTCCTCCAATACCCCGTGGTCCGCGTCCTCGGCCGCGTCGACCACATGCTCCTGCTGGCGCTGGCGAGCCTGTGCATCGGCCTCGGCGCGGGTAGCGCCGCCTTCGTCCCGTGGCCCTACACGTTCGCCTGCACCATCACCATCAGCTTCGGCATCGTGCTGCTCGTCCCGATCTCCTCGACCGTGGTCTCCCGCCTGGCGCCCACGGCGCTGCGCGGCCGCTACATGGGCTTCTGGACACTGGTCTACATCGGCGGGTACGCGCTCGGCCCGCTGCTCGGCGGCTGGGCGATGGACGCCCTCGGCGGCCGCCGCGCCTTCGCTGTGGTCGCGGCCGCCGGTGTCCTGGGCGCCCTGCTCTTCCCGCTGCTGCGCACCCGGATGGGAGCGCGAGACGAGGATGGGGACGGGACTGCGGCGACGGCCGCCCTGGGCGACGAGCCCCGCGGTGAACGGCCCGAGCAGGCGGTCTAGCGAGGGCCGCCCCGCGCCTCGGCGAGCAGGCGGCGCGGGTCGGGATGACCCGAGAGGCCGAGCCGTGCCGCCGCCGCGTCGATGAGGCGGCGGAGCTCGGCCTCCACGTCGCCCGGCAGACCCACGGGCTCGCAGGCGATCAGCTCCGCCACGCGCTCCTGAGCCAGATCCACCGCATCCTTGCGGCCGCCGGCGACCCACTCGTCGAGACCGCCGCGGAAGCTCAAGTCCTCGGCGGGCTTGATGCGCCGCAGCCGGCGACGGGTGTGCCGCGTCCCCAGGTGGCCAAGCGCGCCGGTGATGCCCTCGATCATGGCGTCGACGTCGAGGGCGTCGGCCCCCCACTCCGGTGGTTCGAGGGCGTCGAGCGCCAGGCGGTACACGGCGTCGCCGACCACCAGAAGCTCGAGGCAGGTCGACGTGTCGCCCCAGGCGCCGATGCCGGACATGAACCGCGGCCGCGCCAGCGCGCCGGTCAGCGCGGGCGCCGCGTACTGATACCCGAGCTGCACGTCGAGGGTCCGCGCCGACGTGTCCGGACCGTAGCAGTCGCAGGCCAGGCCGTGACGCCGCGCGAGAAGCGTCGCCCCTGCCGACGCGAGCGCCCATTGGCCGACGCCACACAGCAGCCGACCGCTGCGCGGGTCCGCCACCGAGAGCCGGGCGCCGTAGCTGCACGGGGCACCGGGAGCTGCAGACTGCGCCAGGACGACGCCGGCGAGCACCTCGGCGTCCTGCTGCGCCAGGGCGCCGGCGAGCGACGCCGGAGCCGTCGTGCCTGCCACCGGGTTGGTGAGGATCTGCACTGCTATGCCCAGGCGCGCCGCCTGGACGATGCCGTCGCACACGCCGGCGCCGAAGTGCAGGGGGCTGACCGGCGAGTAGCCCATGTCGAGGACGACGGCGCCGGCAGGGGCTGCGCCGCGCCGGCCCCCGGCCACCGCCGTCGCCATCTCGAAGAGCACGGGCGTCTGCCACGGGTAGTCCTGGCCGGGGCCGCCGATCACCTTGTCGGTCTCGCCGGCGATGGCGAAGTACGAGTACAGGGGGTGCAGCGCGCCGGGCACGTCGCTCGGAGTCACCAGGCTGTTGATGCTGTCGGGGTAGCGCCCGTGGTGCATCACCCGCGCCGCGAGCGCCTGGTCGCGGAAGGTCGCCCGCCGCGCCGCGCCGGTACGCGGATCGGCCACGTCGGGGGCTTCGCCCATGTTGTGCACGTAGACGCGCCCCGGCGCGGCGCTCATGGGGATGTCCTTCGCCGGATCGCGGGCCAGCAGCGTGAACCCGGCGGGGCACGCCGCGAGGGCCGCGGCGACGACGGCCGCCGGCATCAGCGCCCGGCCCTGCGGGCCGGGCGCACACCCGGCGGCCGTGAGCAGCTCCGCGGCGCGCGGCGAGTCGACCCGCACGCCGATCCGCGCGAGCAGCTCGAGCGACGCCGCGCGGATCGCCTCGATCGCCTCGGGGGGCCACAGATCCGCGGCGAGCGAGACGCGAGGGGTGTTGGCGGTGGGCGGGGTCATCGGCCGCCCGAGTCTATCAAAGCGTCTTGCGCGAGCGCCGTCAGGCGCGCCGCGTCTTCGCCAGGATCAGCACGGCGACGACGACGAGCGCCAGTGAGATCAGCAGCGGCTGCCACACCGGCGCCCACCACTCGCCGGGGATGAGGAACAGCAGGTCCTTCGTGCCCGGCGAAGTGGGCCAGCGCAGGTACACGTAGAGCCACACGTAGTAGCAGATGTCCCACACGCCGAAGGCGAAGAGCCAGTAGGCGAGTCCCTGCCACCAGGTGCGCCCGGCCAGATACCCCACGGCGAGCAGCATGACCATGGTCGCCGCCTCGCGCGCCTGCTCGTAGCCCAGATAGGCGCGCGGGTAGTGGAAGTCCCGGGGGGCGAACGTGAGGCCGTACTTCTGGCCGAAGAGCTTGCGCAGATAGACGACGACCATCGCCTCCACGAGGGCGAAGGCGACAGCCCACAGGGCGACGGCGGCGAGGCGCGGCCACGGGCTCTTTGCGGGCGCTGGGCTCATCAGCGACGGAGGCTACTCGACTGACGCACGCCGCGCCGGGCGGGAGCGCAGGCGCCAGGCGAAGCCGGCGATGCGCGCTTCGTCGATGGGGTCGCCGTCGTTGTAGACGAACAGCGCCGGAAGGCCGGCCTCACGGCGAAGCTGAGCCTCGGCGATCAGGGCCGGCCCGCAACCTCGCGGCGCCACGGCGACCACGCCATCGACCGGCTGGGTGCGCCAGCTAAGCAGGGCGCCGCCGACCGCGGGGATCGTCTCGCCGAACGGATACGGCGCGACGAGACGGCGGCTCTCGCGGTCGACGTCGCGGAGGTCGTGCCAGAAGGCCCATGGGTGTTCCGCGCGCACCGCCCGAAGCAGCCGGCGGACGACGTACCGCATCGTCAGCAGCGTCGCCTCCTTCGCCGGCAGCTTGCGCAGCCGCACGCCGTCCTGGATCTGCCGTAGCTGCAGCAGCTCGATGAACGCGCCGTAGGGTTCGAAGATGGGGCGCAGACCGTGATCGGCGAGCTTGCGCTGCAGGTCGTCGTTGCCCCACTCATCGACACGCAGGTAGAGGTCGCCGCACAGATACACGTCGCGCAGGCCGTCGCCGCGTGCGGCCTGGACCGGCTGCTCGCGGAAGCGCCTCGCGGCCTCCGCGAGCAGCGCCTCGACCTCGCTGCAAAAGCGGAGGGCCTCGGCCGCGTTGCCGGCAAGCCCGGCGTCGGGCCGCGGCTGCTCGAGCATCGCCACGAGGCGGTCCGAAAGCTCGGCGAACAACGCGTCCGAGGCGCCGCGCTCGCGTTCGGTGGCGAGGTGGTAGAAGCGCATCATGTTGAGCAGGTCCACGGCCACCAGCGCCGTCCAGACGACCGGCATCATGCGCGGGTTGGCGGTCACGAGACTGAAGTCGCCGACCTCCACGCTGTCGCCGAGCCCGAGCTTCTCCAGGGCGACCTGCTCGGTGAACGGGAACAGATTGGCGCGGCACGCCTGGAACCCGTTGCCGGCGCTGAGGAACAAGGCGCGCCGGCCGTCCAGGCGTGGCGCCTCATCCTCGAGGAATCTGGCGAAGCTGCCCCAGATGAGCTGGTAGGGCAGGCACTCCTTGCCCGAGCACGCCGCCCCGGCGGCGCGCAGCGCGGCGGCGTCGGGCTCTCCGACGAACGTGGCGTCGTAGCCGGCGCCGCGCATGGCGGCGGCCAGATGCTTACTGAGGCCGCCGCCCAGATGACCGAAGAAGAAGCGGTCGTAGCCGGTGTCCAGGCTGTGCGGCAGCGGGCGGTCGAAGCGCGCCAGCCGGGAGGCCGGCAGCGTGCCGTGAGCGTCCGCGCGCCACGCCCGCACGCTGTGCAAAAAGGCCTGCACGCGGGTCACGTACCCGGCCTTGCCACCGTGACCGTCGCTCTCGAGGACAGCGTGCGGCCACTCCTGGAAGAGGTCGGCGAAAAGGTGCTCGATCATCGAGTTGGGGCCGCACCCGTAGGCTCCGAGGAGCAGGGGGAAGACGTCGCCGGCCATGGCGCCGGCCGCCGAGGCGCGCAGCGTCTGGCCGGCGCTCGCCCAATGCACGCGCCGGAAACCCGGAAGATCGTCGGGCGCCGGATAGCAGTCCACGGGCAGGGCGAGGGCGCCGTTCGCGGCGGCCAGCTCGTGGATGCCCGCGTCCAACATGGCGTCGTGGATCACGTGGGTCTCGCCGCCGATGAGGACCACAGGGTAGTCGTGCTCGCGCGCCCAGGCCAGGGCGCGCTCGCCGATGCCCCGCAGCCCCTCCTCAAAGCGCCGCTGGCCGGCCAGCGCGGCGGTGTAGGCGGCGCGAAAGCGCTCGGGTGAGAGGCCGCCGGCGGAGCCGGCGGCCTCCGCGAGCGTCTCGGCCGCGCGCCGCAGCGCCCGCCGCGCCCGCGCCGCGTCGAAGCCATCGCCTTCCCTCTCGAACAGCACGGGACGCAGCACGCGGGTCGCCGAGCCTTCGGCGGCCAGGGCGCGCGCCGTCATGTCCGGCGCGCCCTGCGCCATGGGGCAGGTGTAGGTCACGTCGCCGGCGTTGGGCACGGGCAGATGTACGAACAGCGGCGCCACGAGCACGTCCACGCCGGCGCCCGCCAGACCGTGCAGGATCTTGACCGGGGCGCAGGCGCCGGGGGCGGCGCAGCGGCGGTCACCCTCGGCCAGCGTGCCGGGGCCCGGGCGCAGCACCTGGACGTCGTAGCCCAGCCTGCGCAGGAACGTGTGAAAGAAGGGCAGGGTGTCGATGAGGTAGTGGACGTAGGGCAGACCGACGCTGAGGGCGGCGACCGGCGTCGTGGCGGGCTCCTCGGCGAGCAGCCCGAGCAGCAGGTCCTCGCGCTCGCGATAGGGGTTGGGAGCATCCTTCGGAAGCTTCTCACCGGCGGTGGACACATCGTCGTACCTGGGGCACTGCCCACCGCTGACGACCTTGCGGCGCTCGCCGAAAACGTCGACCTCGGCGAGCTCGAGCCGGCAGGCGTTGAGGCAGTCGCGGTCCTTGCACTGAAACTCGCGACGGCCGGCCACACGTGCGCCGAGCAGGCGCGCGAGATCGATGGCCTGGAGCCCCGCCTCTTCGTTGCCGGCAAGCGCCCCGGCGGCCAGCATGGCGATCCCCACGGCGCCCATGGCGCCGGGGTCGGCGGGCACGTAGACGTCGCGCTCCAGGACAGCGGCCAGGGTGCGCGCCAGCGCCGGATCGCTGGCCGGCTTGCCCTGGAAGAAGACCCGCTCGAGCAGGCGCCGCTGTCCCATCACGCGACTGCGGAAATTGCGCACCACGGAGTACTGCAGGCCGGCGAAGATGTCTTCGCGCGAGAAACCGTCGCTGAGCGCTTCCGCGGCCACGTCGGCGACGAACACGGTGCAGGTCTGGCCGAGATCGGGTGGCCCTTCGCTGCGCGCCGCCAGCCGCCCGAGCTCGACGATGTCGTCGATGCCGTGGGCCAGCGCCTGTTCCTCGAGAAAGGAGCCGGTGCCGGCGCTGCACACGCGGTTCATGTCGGCGTCGACCACGCGGCCGCCTTCGACGTTGATGAACTTGGCGTCCTGGCCACCGATCTCGACGATGGAGACGCTGCGGCCGCCGGCCGGGTCGAGGCGCGCGGCGGCAAGCGCGTGCGCGACGATCTCGTTCTGCACGGTGAGCCCCGCGGCGAGGTCTGGATACGCGGCCCGAAACACGGCGGCTGCGGCGTCCCGTCCCGATCCGGTGATACCCACGGCGACCACCGGGTTGGGCAGCATCTCGCCGACCTCGGCGACCAGCGCCTGCGCCGCCTCCACCGGGTTGCCCTCGGTGCGGCGGTACACGCTCACGAGCACCGTCCCCGACGCAAGGTCGAGCAGGGCGGCTTTCGAGCCGGTGGAGCCCAGGTCGAGGCCGAGGACGGCCGGAGCGCCGGGTTCGGCCGGGGCGCCCTGCGGCTCTTCGAGCCGCACGACCGCGCCGGGCCCGTCCTTCGCCGGCGGCAGACGCCCTACGCGGCTCCGTGAGGGGCGCACGAGGGCGCGCGCATCGGCCGGGAACGCCGGGGCGTCGGCGCGGCCACGCCGCCCGGCCTCAGCCGCGCCACCTGCGGCGGAACCGCCACGGACGGCGAACGCCAGCGCGCCCAGCGCTTCGAACACGCCGGCCTGCTCGGCCACCGTCACGGGCGCCGTGCTCAGGCTCGCGATGCCCTCGGCCACCGGCCCGATGAGCGCCCCGTGGCCGACTAGCACGACGGGACCGTCGACCTTGCTCTTGTCGTACAGGCTGTGCACGTTGCGGGCGACACCCGTGAACAGGCCGCGGAAGATGCGGCCGTGCGACTCGCCCTGGTTGGCGAAGTGGGTGAGCTCGCTCTTGGCGAACACGGCGCAGCGGCTCGTGACAGTGACACCGTCGGGACTCCCCTCCGCCAGCTCCACAGCCTCGGCCAGCGACCGCCCGAGCCGCGTGCACAGCCCTTCGACCGTTTCGCCGGTGCCGGCCGAGCAGCGCTCGTTGGCTTCGCAGCTCACGCGGCCGTGGGCGTCACGGGTGAGCACCGAGTAGCCCCCGCCGCCGACGCGCACGATGTTGAGCGGTCCGTGCGGGTACAGCCAGGCGGCGGCGGCCTCCTGCGCGATCTCCTCGGGCAGGCCGCCGAGGGCCGGCTCGCCGAGCCGCTCGCCGTACACACCGGTCGCGGCGACCCCGGCCAGTCGCGCGACGTCGAGCGTGCCGTAGACTTCGAGGAAGGGGCGCAGCGGATCGCCGAGATGACGCGTGGCGCGCGTCTCCACCACGCGCAGCCCGCCGTTGGCCGAAAGCTCACCGACGGCGAGGCACGTCGTCACCTTGCCGAGATCGACGCCGAGGAACAGACGACCGCGGCCGGCGGCCGGCGCGCGCGAGCGCGCCGTACCGGCCTCGTTCACGGACAGGGGACTACGCGCGGGGTCGTTCACGCCTCTGCTTATACCAGAGCGCCGCGGCGGCGGCCAGACGGCCGCCGCCGCGACGCTCGCCGGTCAGTTGAGCCTGCGACGCTCCGGGCCATCGTGAGGACGACGCTCCCCGCGGCGGTCGGGGACACGTTCGAGCTCGTCGCCGCCGTCGGCCAGCCAGCCGGAGCCGCCCATGCGCGCATCGGCCAGAGTCTTCGCGAACAGCGCCACGACCGCGTCGCTCGGCTCGGCAAGCCACGTCTCCTCAGGCGCCCGCAGCACATCGCCGTCTTCGAGGACGAGATACCGCTCCCCGGACGCCTGGAGCCGCCGATCGTCCACCAGAAAACCGTGGACGTGGGAAGCGGTGGCGGAGTCGCCGGCGAAGACGACGCCGCGGTTCGGCGCGTGGCCGGTGACGCGCATCGCCGACACCCACCGGGCCGCGACCTCGCGCAGCTTGGCTCGCGGATCACGGGGCTGATACGAGTAGCTCACGGTCCCACCTCCCTGCCGCGGACTTCTGGTTGACATTCTACCTCCGCGAGGCGGTCTTCACCACAGGTGGCGATCCGCGGCGCGGAGGACGAGAGAACGGCGCCCGCGGGGACGCGCGACGCGGGCGGCGCGGTTATAGTGTGCAACGTGGACGACGACGAACAGATGGATCCCGAGACACAGCGCCTCCTCGACGACGCCTTGGACGCCCTCGACGACGGCGACCTGAAGGCGGCGGCGCGGGGGCTCGCCGCGCTGCGCGCCGCCGCCGCGGACGACCCGGCGGTCTTCGACCTGGAGGCCGAGCTCGCCCTGGCCCGCGAAGAGCCCGAGGCGGCGCTCGACGCCTACCGCCGCTGGAACGCGGCGGCGCCGGACGACCCCGAGCCCTGGCTGAGCTCGGCCGAGGTCTACCTCGACTACGGCGAGCCCGGCGACGCCGCGCGCCTTCTGCGCGAGCTGCTCGCCGACTTCGAGCTCGACCCGCTCGACGAGGCCGACGCCCGTCAGCTCCTCGGGCTCGCCTGCGAAGAGAAGGGCGACCGCAAGGGCATGGTCAAGGAGTGGCTCGCGGTGCTGCGCCTGGACGCCGCCAACGAAGACCCCAAGCCGCTGATGAGCGCCAGGCGCTTCCAGAAGGTCGCCGCGGCAGCCATCGACGAGCTCCCCGAAGAGATCCTCGCCCATCTGCAGAACGTGCCCATCTTCGTCGAGGACCGGCCCTCTGAGGCGCTGGTCCTGGAGGGCCTCGACCCGCGCACCCTGGGCCTCTTCCACGGCATCGCCATGCCCGACCAGTCGGTGCTCGGCGCCGGCCCGGAGCCAGGGCTCATCCACCTCTTCCAGCGCAACCTCGAGCGCGAAGCCGAAGACGAGGACGACCTCGCCGAGCAGATCCGCATCACCGTGTTGCACGAGACGGCGCACTACTTCGGCGCCGACGAAGACGACATGCATCGTTTTGGGCTCAACTGAGCGCGCGCCGGGGGATCCCCGGACGAGGCGCGCCGGCCCCAGAGCGGACGCCGCCTGACCTGCGTACGCGCGCGGGACGGCCGGCTTTCGCCGGCCGTCCCGCGCGCACACGTCGCTGGTCGTCGCCGGTCCGCTACTGGACGGTGACCATCGTCATCCAGATGCCGTCGACCACCGGCCGGCTGCCGGGTCCCTGGTACAGCATGAGGAGCGGCGCCGAGCCGGCGCCGACGCCCTTGAACCGCGCCGTGAACACGCCGGGAGCGCCCATCAGGTCGGTGCTCGCGGTGAAGGCGATGTCGCCGACCTGCTCGATCACGCCATCGACGGCCAGCGGCGACACCGTCCAGGCGAACCCGGTGGTGGCGTTGCCGGGCAGCTCGACGCTGAGCGTCTCGCCCACCGCGAGCTGCACGCTCTGGGCCACTTTCTGCTCGGCCGCGGTCACGGTCTTGGGCAGCTTGCCTTTGCCGACGACCGCCGAGAACGCGTAGGCCTGGTTCGGCCAGGCGCCTGGGGCGTTGGCGACGAGCACCTGCGTGGTGACGCCCTTGTTCTTGGCCGTGAACATCACGACGGCTTTGCCACCGCTGACCGCCGGCCTTTTGTGCGTGAGCTGGTTGCTCGTGCCCTGCGGCGCCCACACGCCGGCCCTGGCGTCGAGCGTGAGCTTGATCTGGTCGCCGGGCTTGATGAAGACGGTGGGCGCGGGATACGCGTTCACGGCCTCCACCACCTTGGGCTTGAAGCCCGGCTTGGCCAGCACGGTGAAGTCGAGCTCCTCGGCGGGCCCGGTAGAGGCCGCGTCCGGACCTTCGAGGAGCGCGCGCACCGGCGCCTGGCCGGCGCCGATCACCGCGAACGTCCACAGCATCTTGCCCTTGGCGCCCACCGTCTGGTTGTTCGCCGTGAACTGCGGCTTGCCGACCTGCTTGAGCACGGTGGGCTTGGGCTTCTTGATGACCCATTCGTAGCCCGTGGAGGGCTGCACCGGCAAGATGAGCTGCACCGTGTCGCCGGCCTTGGTGGTGAAGCTCTCGTCGGCGTCCTTGTGGTTGACCTGGATGGTGACCGGCTGCTTGACCGGCTTCACGTACACCGGCAGCGAGTAGGTCTGGAGGGGCGGGTCGCCCGACGGCCGGTTCACGAGCACGAGGACGCCCGTCCCAGTAGCGGTCCCCTCGAAGTCCATGGTCACGGTACCGCCGTTGGCCGACGAGTACTTCTGCCCGCCCGCGGCCTTGAGCGGGGCCGTGGAGCTCGCCATCCGCCACGCCGCCTTGCCCTGAGACGAGGCGTGCTGGATGACGACCTGCAGGGTGTCGCCGAGGCGGATCTGGGCGATCTCGGCGGTGTACTCCTCGCCCGCCGTGACCTCGACGGGCAGATGGCCCTTGGCGACCTTGACGAGGAGCGCATAGGCGGCGCCGGGGTTGCCCTTGTCCGATGGCCGGGCGTACCAGAAGCCGAGCTGCTCGGCGCCCTTCTCCATGGCCTGGAAGGTGAACCCGGTCTTGCCGGGGGCGCCGGCCAGGTCGGTCTTGGCGGGGATGACCGTCGCCTTGCCGATCTGCGTGAGGACGGCTTCCTCTTCCATGCCCTCAGCCGTCCACACGTAGCCGGTGCTGGCCGTGTTGCTGTGCAGCAGCACCTGCAGCTTATCGCCGACCTTGAGATTGACGACCGCCGGCATCAGCGCTTCGTCGACCGTGACGGTCTGCGACGCGGCCGGCGGCGAGGGGCTGCCGCTGACGGCCGGCGAGGGGCTGCCGCTGACGGCCGGTCCGGGCGACGAGCTCGCGTCGCCCGTATCCGAACCGCCGCAGGCGGCGAGCCCGAGGGCGAGAAGCAGCGCCGCCGCGATGAGGATGATGACTGGTGCCTTGCCTTTCACGATCCACCTCCGATTGACCTTGACCCGCCGTGCCCGACCGGTTCGACGCTCCCTCCCCCCGGTCGACCGGCCCGTACGCGCGCGTTCCGACCGTGTACTGCAAATCGGCAACGGGGACCGCGGACTTGAGCGCTTGGTCGCTCGCTACCCCGAGGATGGCGCGAGGGGCGGCTGTCGCCGGCCGGGCGTCCGGCGCCGGCGGGCAGGCCGAGCGGGCGCAGCTGGTGCGGGTCGTCGCGCGGCGCCCGCCCGGCGGCCGTGCAGGCTGCCGGGGCGCCATTCACCAGGCGCAGCGATTCCGCGAGCGCGCGCAGCGCGCCCCACGGCGTGCGCAGCTCAACGCCCGACGCGGCCCGAGCAAGCGCCGTGACCGGCCTGCGCTCGTGGGAGCGCACGCCCAGCCCGGCGCAGACCCGCGCCAGCCCCCAGGCCAGACGCGCCGGGTCGAGGATGGCCGCGTCATGGCGCCAGAGGCCGGCCTCGTAGGTCGGTGAGTGGATCTCGGCGCGCAGCGCCTCCCGATCGAGCCAATCGTGGCCGAGGCCGACGCGCGCGTAGTGGCCGCGCTCTTCGCGCAGGCCCTCGAACTGCCGGGCGGCGCCGGCGATGTCGAGCTCCCCGGTGCGCTCCCAGCCGCAGTCGATACCGTGCCAGCCGATGGACTGCTCGATGGCGTCGAGGCTCTCCATGCCGAGCGCGATCAGCCGTGCCTCTTCGCTGGGGAACAGTTCGGCGCCCCGCGCTACGCCGTGGGTCAGCGACGCCATGCAGATGCCGACGTTGCGGCCCGACGCCTGCCCGCCGATGCGGCCCGCGTCGGGCGCCACCACGTCGGCGCCCAGGTCGCGCTCCTTGGCCTGCAGGGCCGCCCAGAGGCCGGTGAAACCGGCGCCGACGATGGCGAGGTCGCACTCGGCGGCGGCGGTGAGCGCCGGCCGCGGCGCCGGGGCCACCGGGAGACGCCATCGACTTGCGGCCGGTGGTTTGACCAATAGCGAGCAGGAATCCCTTCTCGGACGCTCAGGATTGAGCAGGTATGCCCGCTGGCGCGGGGTAGCCTCGAATGAAAGCATGGAGCATGGGCGCTGCAACGCGCGGCCGGCCGGCGGACGCCAGAGGGGAGACCGTATGAAGAGGCAGCTCCGCCGGGTCAGGATGCGACTGGCCACCGTCGTGGTCATCATCTTCGTGTTCGTGTCCTCCGGCGCCTTCGGCCTCGAGGACATGGTGGGCTCGTCCGGCCCCGGCCTCGCCCTCCTCCTCCTCCTCGTGCTCCCCGTCGTCTGGGCGCTCCCCATGGGGCTGGTCTGCGCCGAGCTCGGCTCGGCGATCCCCGAGGAGGGCGGCTACTACGTGTGGGTCAAGCGCGGCCTCGGCGAGTACTGGGGCTTCCAGGCCGGGTGGTGGTCGTGGCTCACCACCTTCGTCGACTCGGCCGTGTACATCGCCTTGATCATGGACTACCTGCAGAGCTGGCTGGACCTCGATGTCACCACCGCCTGGCTCATCGGCATCGCTATCATCGCCGTGCTCGCGTACCTCAACATCCGGGGCCTCAACGTCATCGCCCTCAGCTCCATCGTCATGACGATCGTGATCCTGGCGCCGTTCGTGGTCATGACGATCATCGGCTTCGCGAAATGGCAAGGCGTGCCGTGGGAGCCCTTCTCGTACCCTGGCCAGGGGTTCTGGACCAGCGTCGGCTACGCCCTGGCCGTGGGCATGTGGATGTATTCGGGCTACGACTCGATGTCGGTGCTCGCCGGCGAGGTCGAGAACCCGCGCCGGGTGATCCCTCGAGGTCTGATGGTCGCCATGCCGCTGATCGTGATCTCGTACTTCGTGCCCACCCTGGCCGCCCTGGCCGGCGTCGGACGCTGGGACGAGTGGACCACCGAAGGCGGGATCTCGTTCGTCGAGATCGCCACGCAGCTGGGCGGCGCCGGCCTCGGGGCGGCGATGCTCATCGCCGCGGTGGTGAGCAACCTCGCCCTGTTCCAGGAATACCTCGGCGCCGGCGCGCGGCCCGCGTTCGTCATGGCGGAGGATCACCTGTTGCCGCGCGTCCTCACCAGGGTCCACCCCAAGTACGGCACGCCGTGGGTCTCCGTCGTCTTCCTCGCCGCGGTCAACGCCCTGCTGGTGCGCTACGGCTTCGAGACGCTCATCGTCATCGACGTCTTTCTGATGATGTTCTACTACATCCTCATCTTCGTGGCCGCGGTCGTGCTGCGCCTGCGCGAGCCCGGCCTGGGGCGTCCGTTCAGGGTGCGTGGCAACGCGCTCGTGCTGGCGCTGATCTGCTTGCCGGCGGTCGCCATCGCCGTGCTCGCCCTGTTCACCAACGGCAGCGACTGGCTGATCGGGGGCATGGCGGGAGTGCTCACCGGTCCGATCGCCTACCTGGTGTTCAAGCCGGCGTGCCGGCCGCGGAGCGGCTGACGCCGGCAGGCGGCGCCCGCTACTCCGCGTTGAACTGCGTCGGCTTGTTCTCGCACGACAGCGTAGAGAACCGGCACAGCTCACTGGGCGGCAGGAGCACCTGGTCGGCGGGGCCGTGCCTGGTCGCCTCCGCCACCGATGCGGGCGCCTCGAGCCGGTAGTAGTCGTACAGAGTCCCCTCGCGGTGATTGGCGTAGTCCTTGTCCTTCATGTTGTTGGGCGCTCCGGTGAGCTTCTCCATGGTGTAGTGGACCTCGAGACCGCGGTCGCTGACGAGCACGTCGGTGACCGGGATGACGCTGAAGAAGTTGGGGAAGAAGCCCGTGTCGACGAGCAGCCAGTGCGGGCGCCCGTCGTCATCCACGTACAGGTCGACGATCGCGCCGATGTCGCGGCCGGTCTCGTCGAGCAGCTCGCGGCCCGTCAGCTCTTCAGCGGTCAGTGAGATCGTGGCCATGGTCCCCTCCAGGATGCACCCGGGTGCTCCGGGCAGTTGGCGCGTGATGACTGGCTACTACCCTGGGGGGACGGGCCGATAACCTGCCCCGAAACGTGAAAGCGGCGGGGTCCCGACTGCGTCGGGACCCCGCCGCCGAACGCACGCTGGTCACTTCAGCAACTGCACCACCCATTCGGGGGAGCCGGGCGCCAAGAAGCCTTGCAGGAGGTAGGAGGTGTTCTGCTTGCCGTAGACGTAGGCGAAGTCGCCCTTGCTGGATTCGCCGCTGCCGGCGCCGTTGCCGTCCAGCGCCTTGGCGCTGATGAAGCCCACGGTGGCATTGCCGTCCCACGAGCGCAGGCCGGCGCTCCCCGACGGGAAGGTGGCGTCGGTGAAGTCGAGGACCGTGACCCCGTCCACCTGGATGACGATGTGTTTGCCCACAGCATTGATGGTGATGTCGTGGGGCGTATTCTTGCTGTACCCCGCGGGCATGGGTAAGCTGGCGATGGGCTGCGAGCTCTCGCTGCCGTTCTTCACGGTGCGCACGACGAACGATCCTGCCGGCGGGTTCCAGCCGGGGTCGAACTGGAAGCAGTATCCGCTGATGTTGGCCTTGCCGTCGGAGCGGAAGTAGACGCCGTAGCCCCTGCCGCTGTTCAGCGTGGCGTTCACGTCGAGCTTGACATCGGTCCAGCCCAGGTCGCCGAATGCCAGCCGATGCTCACCCGACTCGCCGAGTTTCGGCACGAGGACGCCGTTCACGATCTCCCAGCCGCCCATGACGGGATCGAGCCCCGCCATGCTGGCGAAGTCGGTGTTGAAGAGCGCCGCGCTGCCGGTGTTCTTCATCGGCTGCCCGGTCCACGGGTTCTTGGGCCAGGTGTCGAGATAGCTGTTGCCGAGGTTGTTGGCCGTCGTCTCGCCCGGCGTGTAGGTGACGTACTCGGTGGCCGGGTAGTCGTCGTGATCGATGGCATAGCTCATGACGCCGATCTGGATGGCGTGTACGCCCTCCTTGACGGCGGCGTCCTTGGCCTTGTTCCTCTGGCTCACGTACATCGGGATGGCGATGGCCGCCAGGATGCCGATGACGATGATGACGATGAGCAGCTCGATCAGGGTGAATCCCTGGTGCGCTGCCGTCCTCCGTGACTTCATTGCCTTCCCCGTTCACTCGGCGACCGTGCAGATGTCCTACACCTATTCTCCGCAATCGCGGCGGACCCAGACCGGTACATTCGTCTAGTGATGCTCCGACAGGTATGGTCATGGCGGAGCGTGCAGGAAGACGGTCGAGTGGGGTAGCCTCCGTCTGCAGATCGGGCAGACGCGGGTCCAGGATGCACCTCGTGCCCCGTGTCGTTGGCACGTGATGACCGCGTACATCCTTGGCGAGACGGGCCGATGACCTGCCCCGAACGCGGAAGCGGCGGGGTCCCGAGTGCGTCGGGACCCCGCCGCCGAACGCACGCTGGTCACTTCAGCAGCTGCACCACCCATTCGGGGGAGCCGGGCGCCAAGAAGCCTTGCAGGAGGTAGGAGGTGTTCTGCTTGCCGTAGACGTAGGCGAAGTCGCCCTTGCTGGATTCGCCGCTGCCGGCGCCGTTACCGTCCAGCGCCTTGGCGCTGAAGAAGTTCACCTTGGCATCTGTGCCCCATGTGCGCAGCCCGGCGCCGCCGCTCGGAAAGGTGCTGTCGTAGAAGTCGAGGAATATGACCCCGTCCACCTTGATGACGATGTGGTCTTTTTCAGCGCTGATCGTGATGTCGTGGGGCTTGCCGTAGACGGTGAAGCCGGAAGGCATGGAGGCGGTCGCGATGGGGGCCGATTCTGCGCCATTGGTCACCTCGCGCACGACGAACTTGTTTCCCAAGCGCTGGTCGAACTGGAAGCAGTAGCCAGAGATCCCCCCCTTGGGGTTGGTGGTGGTCGGCTTGCCGTCGGAGCGGAAGTAGACGCCGTAGCCGTCGCCGCCGACCAATGTCGCGTTCGCATTGAGCTGCACGTCGGTCCAGCTCGTGTCGCCAAACGCCAGACGGTTCTCACCGTTCACGGTGTTCACGAGCGCGCCGTTCTCGATCTTCCAGCCGCCGTTGTTCTGGAGCGGAGTCAGCCCGTCCATGCTGGCGAAGTCGGTGTTGAAGAGCGCCGCGCTGCCGGTGTTCTTCATCGGCTGCCCGGTCCACGGATTCTTGGGCCAGGTGTCGAGATAGCTGTTGCCGAGATTGACGGCCGCCGTATCGCCCGGGGTCGAGGTGACGTACTCGGTGGTCGGGTAGGCGCCATCGTTGTCGGCGGCATAGGTCACGACCGCGATCTGGATGTGGTGTACGCCCTCCTTGACGGCGGCGTCCTTGGCCTTGTTCTTCTGGCTCACGTACATCGGGATGGCGATGGCCGCCAGGATGCCGATGACGATGACGACGATGAGCAGCTCGATCAAGGTGAAGCCCTGGTGCGCTGCCGTCCTCCGTGACTTCATTGCCTTCCCCGTTCGCTCGGCCGCCGTGCGGATCTCTCACACCTATTCTCGGCAAGCGCGGCGGATCTAGACTAGTACATACGTCCAGGCGCGCAGGTCAGAAGGTCTCAAAGAGCACGCGCCGGTGAAGCCGCGCGAGCGTGCGGCCGCTGATGGCGGTACACTCTCACCAGGACTTCGTCGGCGGAAAGGGACCGCGAGATGCTCACGTCACCACGGCGGGCTGCGCTCGTCTTCGTCTTCGCAGCCCTCGTCATCGTTGGGGGGCCGGCCGGCGTCAGCGCCGCCGGCCAGCCTTTGCACCCTCAGCAGGGCCCGCTGAGCCAGGCCTTCGTCGAGGCTCTCCACGATCCGCTGGCCGGCGCCTTCGGCAAGCTGCCGAACCCTGTCGAGGTGCATCTCGGGGCGGCCGCCGAGGCGCGGGCCGCCCGCCTCTCTCTGCCGCCCGCCTACGACCTCCGCACCATGGGTCGTCTCACGGTCATCAAAGACCAGGGGTCCGATGGCACCTGCTGGGCGTTCGCCAACCTCGCGGCCGTCGAATCCCGTCTTCTGCCGGGCAAGAGCCGCGACTTCAGCGAGGACAACCTTGTCACGCGCAGCGGCTACGGGCCCTTCCCCGGCGGTCCCTACGACTGGGGCGGCTGGGACTTCATGGCCGTCGCCTACCTCACGCGCTGGGCGGGCCCCGTCAACGAAAACGACGACCCGTACGGTACGCCGACATCGCCGAAGATCAACACCGCGCGCATGCACGTGCAGAACGTGATCATGCTGCCCGGCCGCAGCGGCTTTCTCGACAACGATCTCCTCAAGCAGATGGTCGTGCAGAACGGCGCCCTCAGCGTGGGGATGTTCTACGACGCCGCCTTCGACTCGTTCGAGGGGTCCGCCCCCGACCCCGCCGCCACGGCGACGTACTACTGCGACGTCGCGGCGGGTGAGCTGCACAACGGCTACGAGGTCGGCGAGAACCACGGGGTCTGCATCGTCGGCTGGGACGACGCGTTCCCCAGCGCCGGGTTCACGGCCGCTGAGGCCGGCGCCCCACCGGGCGACGGCGCCTTCCTCGTGCGCAACAGCTGGGGCGCGGGCTACGGCGACCACGGGTACTTCTGGGTCTCCTACTACGACCGCGCGTTCGCCTTCGACGACTGCACGAGCTACTCGCGGGTGGACCAGACCAGCGACTTCACCCGCAACTACCAGTACGACACGCTCGGCTGGACCACGTCCCTGGGCTACACAGACGCCCCCGACACGTCCATCGCCTGGGGCGCCAATCGCTTCACGGCGAAGGCCTCCGAGCGCATCGTCGCCGCCGGCTTCTACGCGCCGGTCGCGGGCACGTCCTACGAGGTCTGGGCCGGCGCGACCTTGGGATCGCTGAGCAAGCGCGCCTCCGGCACGGTGACCCTCCCGGGGTTCGCAACCGTCGATCTGGGCACACCGCTGGCCGTCCGCGCCCGCGCCAGATTCGTCGTCGCCGTGCGCATCGTCGCGCCAGGCGAGACGTACCCCATCGCCGTCGAACGCCCCATGGAGACGTGGGAGTCGCGGGCCGTGGCCGCGGCGAGCCAGAGCTACATGCGCTACGGCGACGGCGACGACTGGCTGGACCTCGCCGACGACGCCGAGAACGCCAACGTGTGCCTCAAGGCCTACGCCGGTAAGTGAGCTCGTGCGGCGCCGGGCGCCGCACGAGCTCACCGGGCGGACTCAAAGAGGAGCCGAGAAATGCACCAGCCCAGCTCCGGGCGCGGCCCGCGGTCGTTTCGTCTGCGGGCCGTGCTCTTCGATTTCGACGGCACGCTCACGCGTCCGGGCGCCCTCGACTTCCCGGCCATCAAGCGTGAGGTCGGGTGCCCGGCCGACAGCCTCGTCCTGGAATGGATCGAGGCGCTGCCCGCCGGCGCGCGACGCGAGAAGGCGCTGGCCGCGCTGGCACGCTTCGAGCTGGCCGCCGCCGCCGAGTCCACGCCCAACGCGGACGCCGAGCGCGTCGTCCGGAGCCTGCGCGCGCAGGGCCTCAAGATCGGCGTCCTCACGCGGAACGGCTTGCCCGCCGTCCGGCGAGCCCTCGCGCGGTTTCGCGGCCTGGACGCCGGCGATCTCGACGTGATCGTCACGCGCGACGACGGGTTCACGCCCAAGCCAGCCCCCGATGGCGTCCTGCACGCCGCGGCGGCGATGGGCGTGCCCCCCGAGGAGACGCTCGTGGTCGGCGACTTCGTGCTCGACGTGCAGGCCGGGCGCGCCGCCGGGGCGCTGACCGCCTACCTGACGAACGGCGGCGCCGGCGAGCTCACCGGCAACGCCGCCCACGAGCTCGGCCGCCCGGAGGACGACGCCTGCGACTTCGTGGTGCACGGCCTCGCCGAGCTGGACGACGTGGTGAGGCTCGGCCTCCCTCTGCCCCATGGCAAGCTGCCCAACGAGCTGCTCGCCCGGCATCTGGCCGATCTCGAGCGCGCCGACCCGTCGGTGCTCGTCCCCGCCGGGATCGGCGAGGACGTGACCGCCCTGGACATCGACGGCGCGGACACGCTGGTGGCGCACGGCGACCCCATCACGCTGTCGAGCCGGGACGCCGCGGCGTACGCGGTGCTGGTCAACGCCAACGATATCGCCGCCGCGGGAGGCGCTCCCCGCTGGTTGCTCACCACTGTGCTCCTTCCCCTCGGGACATCGGCCTCACAGGCTCTCGCGCTGCTCGCCGACCTCGGGGCGGCGGCCGCGTGCGCCGGCGTCGCCCTCGTCGGCGGGCACACCGAGGTGAGCGACGCGGTCACGCGGCCCGTGGTCTCCGCGACGATGCTGGGCACGATGCGCCGGGCGGACCTGCGCGACAAGCGCGAGGCGCTGCCCGGCGACCAGGTGATCCTCACCAAGGCGCTCGCCGTGGAGGGCACGGCGCTGCTCGCCGAGGAGCTCGGCGAGCGCCTGCGTGCCCTCGGCATGGGCGAGCGCGAGCTCGGCGCCTGCCGCGAGCTGCTGAGCCTCATGAGCATCGTGCCGGAGGCGCGCCTCGCCGCCGGCTTCGCCGGCGTGCGCGCCATGCACGACATCACCGAGGGCGGGCTGGCCACGGCGCTGCGCGAGCTGGCCGTGGCCTGCGGGCACGGCATGGTCGTCCACCGCGAACGCGTGCCGCTGCTCCCCGGGACGCGCCGCCTCTGCGAGCTGCTGGGCGCCGACCCTCTCGGCCTCATCGCCTCCGGCAGCCTGCTGATCTGCTGCCGCCCGGACGAGACCGAGCGGCTGCTGCGGGCGCTCGCCGTCGAGCACATCGCCGCAACGGTCATCGCAGAGGTGAGCGAGCGGGGCGCCGGCGTCACCGCGCTGGAGCGCGGTCTTCCGGCGCCCTGGCCCGAGTTCGCCACCGACGAGGCCGCCCGCCTTCTGGCGGAGCCGGGCGCCGGCTGACTCCGCGGGCGGCGGGCAACGCGCGGCGGCGACCCTCGCGGTGGGGTAAAGTGAGCAGGTGACTCAAGCACGCGTGACCTACCGGGCCGATCTTCACGTCCACTCGCGGTATTCGGACAACCCCATGCACGCCGGCATCCGCGCCGTGCGTGGGCGGGAGTCGTACGCCGAGCCCCTCGAGGTGTACGCGGCCGCCCGCGGCCGCGGCATGGACTTCGTCACCATCACCGACCACAACACGCTGAGCGGCTCGCTGGCCATCGCCCACCTGCCGGGCGCGTTTCTCAGCACCGAGCTCGACACCTGGTTCCCGGAGGACGGGACCCGGGTCCACGTGGTGGCGCTCGGCGTCGACGAGCGCACGTTCGCCGAGGCCGAGCGCGCCCGCGCCTCGGTCCACGATCTGGTCGCCTGCCTGCGCGAGGCCGGCGTGGCGCACTACCTCGCGCACCCGCTGTTCGACATGAGCGGCTCCCTCAGCGCCGACACAGTCGAGCGCATGCTGCTGCTGTTCAACGTCCTGGAGGGCCGCAACGGCGCCCGCGTGAACCGCTGCAACGGCCTTCTGTGCGAGATCGTCGCGTCCCTGACTCCCGAAGCGATCGCCGGCATGGCCGCGCGCCAGGGCATCGAGCCCTATGGCCAGACCCCCTGGCGCAAAGCGCTCACCGGCGGCTCCGACGACCACACCGGCCTCTTCGTCGCCGGCGCGCACACGGTCGCCGCCGGGGACGGCACGGTGCAGGGCTTTCTCGCGGCCGTCACGCGCGGCGACTGCGAGCCGGTCGGCGCCGACGGCGACGCGCGCCTGCTCGCGCACAGCATCTATTCCGCCTCGTTCTGGAGGCTGCGCGAGATGCTGCGCCTCGACGAAGCGGCGCCGCGCCAACGCCCTCTCAAGCTCATCCGCAAGGGTTTCGGGCGCATCGGCCGCGACGTACCCGTGCTCGAGAAGGCGGTACGCGGCGTGCGCAGCATCGCGCCGGGGCTCTATCGCGACGGCGACGGCCGCGGCCCGGCCTGGGAGGCGCTGCTCGAGCGCGAGATCGGGGCGCTGCTCGCGTCCCCCGACGGCATCAACGCCATCGACAGCCGCGAGCTCAACCGCCGCCTGTTCACCGTGGGGCTGCGGCTCGCCGACGACGTCGTCAACCTCCACCTGCAGCCGCTCGTCGACCCCTCCGTGCACATGGGTCGCAAGCGCTGGCTGCAGTCGGCCTTCGCCGTCGGCATGGTCCATTTTCTGCAGCTGCCGTACTTCATCGCCTACAGCGTGCAGAGCCGCGACCGCGCTTCGCAGGAGCGGCTCCGCCGGCGCTTCCTCGCGACGGGCGCCGCGGACCCCAAGATCGCCGTCTTCACCGACACCTTCGACGAAGTCAACGGAGTCTCGGTGAGCATCCGCCGGCTGGCGGAGACCGCCGCGGAGCGCGGCGTCGCGCTCGAGGTCATCACCTCCACGAGCGCCCCGAGTGGCCGGCGCGGCGGCGCCGTGAACTTCCAGGCCAACGCGTGGCGCCCCCTGGCGCTGAGCCCCGACTATCCTCTCGTGGTCCCCCCCATCGTCGATGTCCTCGACTACCTCGAGGAGAACGAGTTCACGGCCATCCACGTGAGCACGGCCAGTGGCGCCGGCCTCGTGGCCCTGCTGGCCGCCAAGCTGCTGCACATGCCCATCACGGGCGCCTTCCACACCGACCTGCCCCGCTACGCCGAGCGCCTCTACCCCGGCACGGCCGTGCAGAAGAGCACCTGGCGCTACGTCACCTGGTTCTACAGCATGCTCGACGTGGTCTTCGCGCCGTCTCGCGCCAGCGCCCGCGACCTCGTCGCCCGCGGCCTCGACCCCCGGCGCGTGCGGGTGCTGCCCGCATGGGTGGACGGCGACCTCTTCTCACCGTCGCGTCGCGACGACGCGCTGCTCGCGCGCCGCGGCGTCAACGGAGGACCGGTGCTGGTGTACGCCGGGCGCGTCGCGCGGGAAAAGAGCGTCGATCTCCTGGCGCAGGCCTTCCGCGATGTGATCGACTCGGGAGCGTCGGCGCACCTCCTGGTGGCCGGCGACGGCCCGTACCGGGCGGAGATGGAGGAGCTTCTGGCCGGCTATCCTGCCAGCTTCCTGGGGTTCGTGCCGCAGGAGGAGCTGGCGCGCGTGTACGCCTCCAGCGACCTGTTGGTCTTCCCCAGCAGCACCGACACCTGCGGCCTCGTGGTGCTCGAAGCCCAGGCCGCCGGCCTGCCGGCGATCGTCAGCGACCGCGGAGGGCCGGGGGAGTACGTGCTGCCCGGCCGTACGGGCCTGATCGTGCCCGGCGACGATCGCGCCGCACTTGCCGGAGCCATCCATGCCCTGCTCGACGACGAGGGGCGCCGACGCGCGATGGGCCGCGCCGCAAGGGAACACGTGCTCGGCATCGCCGGGGCGCCGGCGGTGCATGGCGACACCATCATCGGCAGCCTCCGAGGAGCGCCGCCGGCGCCCGGCTGGCGGCACTCGCAGGGAGTCAGAAACGCGGTGTCCCGGCGGCCCAGGAGGGGCGCGCCGGCGCGCCCCGTCTGAGGCCTGGCTTCAGGCCCGCGGAAGGGCGCGGGCGGGGCGGCCGTTCCGGCCGCCCCGCCCTCGCCACGCTCGCGGGCCTTTTCGCGCTCCCGTCCCCGCTCAGTGTGGGGCGCCACCTGCGGCCAACCCCGCGCTGACCCGCCTGACGGCGGTCAATCGCCTTCGGCGAGCAGCTCGTAGATGCGCTTGCGCGCGTCGGCGAGGATCTCGAGCGCCTTCTCGACCTGCTCGGCCGAGCCTGTGGTGCCAACCTGCTTCGCGGCGGCGCCGATTTGAAAGACGCCTTTGCGCAGCTTGAAGCGCGTGCCTTCGGCGCCGTGCTCCGGGCTCTCCCACGGCGCGCCGTGGGCCTCTTTGCTCGCCGCGGCCTCGGCCTTGCCCGTCTCGGTGAGGGAGAACACCCGGCGACCTTCGACCTCCTCGCCCTTGATGAAGCCCTGGTCCTCAAGGAGCTGCAGGGTCGGGTACACCGAGCCGGGGCTCGGGCGCCACATGCCGCCGCTGCGCTCTTCGAGCCGCTGCATGATCTGGTAGCCGTGCATCGGCTCCTCGGCGAGCACCGACAGGATCGCGGCGCGGACGTTGCCGCGGCGCGCCCGCGACCATGGGCCGCGGCCGTGACCGTGCGGGCCATGAGGGCCTTGCGGGCCGAACTTGAAGCGCGCCGGCCCGCACCAGCCAGGGCCGGACTGGGGGCGGCCGGGGCCGCGCCGTGGGCCGCAGCCGCTCGGCGCGTCAGAACCGCCCGAGCCGCCGGAGGGGCCTTGTTGTTCTGTAGATCGTGTCATGTCGTTCCTTTCCGATAACGTTGTAACGCGATATATCGTAACCCATCGTTCCCAGATGTCAAGCGGGGCAAACGCGGCGGCTGACGAAGCGGGTTCGGCGGGCCGGGAGCTGAGTCGCCCGGGGCGGGGTCGGAGCGCCGCCGCGGCGGGCGGGGTCGGAGCGGCGTTGGCCGGGCCGGGCGGCGCAGCCGGCCCCGGCCTCATGCGATACAATCCCCCGCGCATGACCCGCTACCTCGACACCCGCGGTCTCAGCGACCGCCCGCGCACCTTCACAGAGGCCATCCTCGAAGGCATCGCCCCGAGCGGCGGCCTGTTCGTGCCCGAGCGTCTGCCCCGGTTCACGGTAGATGAGATCGTCGCGCTGGCGGCGCTGCCGTACCGCGAGCGCGCGGCGCGCGTGTACGAGGCCTTCGGCCTCGACGTGTCCGTCGCGCGCACCCGAGAGATCGCCACGTCGGCCTACGGCGACAGCTTCGACGACCCGGCCGTCGCCCCGGTGCGCGAAGCCGCCCCGGGGCGCTTCGTTCTCGAACTGTGGCACGGCCCCACGCTGGCCTTCAAGGACATGGCGCTGCAGTGCATGCCGCTGTTCTTCAGCGAAGCGCTGGAGCAGGCTCATGCGAAGGGCGCGACCAGCCTCGACTTCCTCATCCTGGTGGCGACCTCGGGCGACACGGGCGTGGCGGCGCTCAACGGCTTCGCCGATCGCGCCCACACGAGGATCTGCGTGTATTACCCCGACGCCGGCGTCTCGGCGCTGCAGGAGCTGCAGATGGTCACGCAGCCCGGCGACAACCTCACCGTGTTCCGCCTGGACGGCGACTTCGACGCCTGCCAGAACGCCGTGAAGGCGGTCTTCGACGACGACGCCTTCGCCGAGGAGCTGGCCGGCCGGCACGGCCTCGCGCTCTCCTCGGCGAACTCCATCAACTGGGGCCGGCTCATGCCGCAGATCGCCTACTACGTGAGCGCCTACGCCGACATGGTCGCGCGCGGCGCCGTGGTCGCCGGCGCACCGCTCGACGTCTGCGTGCCCACGGGCAACTTCGGCAACATCCTCGCGGCGTACTACGCCAAGCGCATGGGCGTGCCGCTGGGCCGCCTGCTGTGCGCCAGCAATGCCAACAAGGTGCTCGCCGACTTCATCGCCACGGGCGTCTACGACATCTCCACGCGCGGCTTGGTCAAGACGCCGTCGCCGAGCATGGACATCCTCATCTCGTCGAACCTCGAGCGCCTGCTCCACGACCTCTGCGGCGACGCCGCCCTCATCCGGCGGTGGATGACGGATCTCAAGGAGACCGGCCGCTTCGCCATCGACGACGCCACGCGGGCGAAGCTGCAGGCCGAGCTCACCGGCGCCTGGGTCGACAACGACACCTGCCTGCGGACCATCGGCCGCGTGCGGCGCGAGCACGGCTACCTGCTCGACCCGCACACGGCCGTGGCGTGGAAGGTCGCCGAAGAGCTTGGCGGCGAGGGCGCTCCCGTGCTGATCGTGAGCACCGCGCACTGGAGCAAGTTCGCCGCCGACGTGGTGCGCGGCCTGCGCGACGTGCCGGCCGGCGCGCCGATCCCCGGCGCCGGCCCCGACATCGGCCTGCTCGACGTCGTCACCGAGCTGGCGCCGGGCGCCACCGTGCCGCCGCGGTTGCAGGCCGTGCGCGAGCGGCCGGTGCGCTTCGACGCGCGCGTCGAAGGCGGCCGCGAGGCCGTGGAAGCCAGCCTGCGCGCCTGGCTGGGCGGCCCAGCGCTCTAGCAGCCGGCTCAGCGCTCGAGCAGCTCTTTCAGTGGGCCCAGGTAGTAGTCGCCCCAGCCCGCGTCGAACTCCGTCGCCTCGTCATCGGGCACGTTCGTGTGCGCGAGCGTCAGCCTCGTCCCTTCGCCTTCAGGCCTCAGTTCGAACGTGGCGACTGAGGCCTCGTCCCACTCGACGTCGTCGCCCCACCACTCCTGCACCAGCCGGTGGGGCGGCTCCGCCGCCATGACCGTGCCGTAGATGTCGCCGCCCCAAAAGGCGAAGGTGGCGCCTGCCTCGGCGCGGATCTCGGCGGGCCCGCCGCCCCACGCCTCGATCACGTCGGGGTCGGTCAAAGCGCGCCACACCCCTGCGGGCGGCGCGCCGATGAAGTAGCTCTTCGTCAGGTCCATGGGTCACTCCCGATCGCGTTGCATACCAAGGTGGTGCCCGGCGCACGGCGGCGCCGACCACCGATACGCCCAGGTCGCCGCGCCGCTCAAGCCGGCATGAGGCGAACGTCAACCTTGCCGCCGGTGCTCCAGTGTGCTATCATCTTCCGACCGGTCATAGACTAGTCTATATCGGGGTGACGATGACCACGGTAGGCGCCTACGAAGCGAAGACCCACCTCCCGGAACTGCTCAGACGAGTCGAGAACGGGGAGCGCATCACCATCACGAGGCACGGCCACGCGGTCGCGGAGCTGGTGCCTGCCGGTGGGGCGTCCGGGCACGACGTGCGCGCGGTCGTCGAGGAGATCAAAGCGTTCCGCAAAGGCCACAGTCTCGGCGCCGACCTCACGATCAGGCAGCTGATCGACGAGGGTCGCAGGCGCTGATGTTCGTCCTGGACTGCTCCATGACCATGGCGTGGGCGTTCCGCGACGAGAGGACGCCCGGCACGCTGGATGCCCTGGAGCTGGCTGCTCTTGAGGCTTGCGTAGCGCCCGGCGTGTGGCCCTTGGAGGTCTGCAACGCGGTGCTGACCGCGCAGCGTCGCGGACGGTTCACCAGCGACGACGTCCCGCTGTTCCTGGCTCTCGTAGGCCGCCTGCGCGTGTCCATCGACGAGGGGAGCCTTCAGCACGCCTTCGACGACGTGCTCCCCCTCGCCATGCACCACGCTCTGTCGATCTACGACGCCGCCTATCTGGAGCTGGCTCTGCGCAAGAAGGCTCCGCTGGCGACGCTCGACGCCGGTCTGGCGCGCGCCGCGCGCGCCGCCGGCGTCGAGGTCATCGGCGAAGCGTGACCTCGTTCTGAGGCGGCGCGCCCGGCGCCACGCCGCACGAACCCACGAGCATCAGATCGTCAGCCGGCATCGTCAAGACCGCGGTGTACAAGACCTGCAGAATCTGGAAGGGTCGTCAGTGTGGACGGTGATCGCACTCCCCACGACAGGCTCGACGACTTGCCCAGCGTCTCACTCACCGAGCTGCGCGAATCGCCCCCCGACACCATCGGGCGAGTCGCGCACGGCAAGGAACGCCTGCTCATCAAGCGCCACAACCGCCCGGTCGCCGCGCTCGTGCCCATGGATGACGTGCGCCTGCTCGAGATGCTCGACGACATGCTCGACCTCGAGGCCGCGGCTGAGGCGTTGGAAGAGATCGCCAACGGCGATGAGCTCAAGAGCGCCGCCGAGCTCCGCAAGGAGCTCGGGCTCTGAGGCGGCGGTGCGCTACGAGGTCTTCTACAGCGCCGCCGCGCAACGCGAGATCGTCGAGCTCCCGCAGAGACGCGACCGGCGGCGCATTCTGGACGCCATCGACAAGCTCGCACGAGATCCGCGCCCTCCGGGCTGCCGCAAGCTGACCAACAACCTTCTGTGGCGCCTCCGCATCGGCGACTCCCGCGTCATCTCCTTGATCGACGACGGCATCACGGTTGTCGTAGCGCTGCGCGCCGCCCACCGCACGAAGCTCTGCGACGTCGATCTCGCGGATTTGCAGGGGCGCGCCGGCGCGGCGATCCGGCGCAAGCTCCAGCCCGAAGGAAACCAGCCGAGGTCGTGAATTACCACTGAGGGGAGACGGCATAATGGCCACGAAGGGCTTGCCCGCCATTCATCCGGGCGAATTCCTGGCGGAAACGCTTGAGGAGCTGGGCCTCTCCCAGGCGGCGTTCGCGCGCGCCATCGGAGTGTCGCCGATGCGCATATCGCACGTGATCAGAGGCGCGCGTCCGGTGACGGCCGAACTTGCCCTGTTGTTTGGACGTGCCCTTGACCAGTCGCCGCGGTACTGGCTCAACCTGCAGGACGACTACGACCTGAAGACCGCCGCAGCCCGCATCGGGTCACGTTTGCGCGCCGTTCACTCAGTCGCCGGCGCGTAGTTCCTCTCTGCGGCGAGGCGAGCTGCAAGACGATGCGGCTCGGCCGGGCGCCTGGCCAGACTCCTAGACGATCCCGGCGAGCGACTGCGCGTCGACCGGTTCGCCGGCCTTCTTGGCGCGCGTCGCCGCCAGGAGGGCCGCGTGCTTGGCGCGCGTCAGCGGCATCAGGTAGCAGAAGACGATGCCAACGAGCATGGGGATCACGGCGCCGACCGAGATGAGCAGGCGGATGCCCCACAAGGCCGTCGTCGACTGGGCCACGTCGGCCTGGTAGCCCGTCCCGCCGAGCACGAGGCCACAGCCCTGCACGACCAGGGCGGCCATGCCGGTCTGGATGAAGGCGATCACGCCGTAGTAGATGCCTTCGCGGCGCTGGCCGCTGGTGTACTCCTCCACGTCGGTGACGTCGGCGAGGAGTGCCCAGCCGATCACCGCGACGGCCATGCTGCCGCCGGAGCTCAGCACGAGCAGCGCGTACAGCATGACGGAGTCGCCGGGGTTCACCAGCAAGAAGCCCATCTGCACGACCGCCCAGAAGGCGACGAACCAGATGTACGTCCAGCGCTTGCCGAGACGCCGAGACGAGTACGTGACCAGCGGCAGCCACAGCATCCCACCGGCGAACCAGACAAGGAGCACGACCGACGAATAGGCCTCGCTGTAGCCCATCTGGTAGCGGGCGAAGTAGATCGCCACGGCGCCGAGGACGCTGACGGGGGCCCAGCCGAAGGCGTACAGGCCGATGAGGTAGCGGAAGGAACGGTTGCGCAGCGTGCCGAGCACGTCGCGAAGAGCCACCCGCGTGTCCTCGGGGAACAGCTCGTACCCGCGCGTCACGCGCCAGGTGAGCAGGATGCCGAAGATCGAGATGAAGCCGAGCACCGCGGCGGCGGCGGACCAGCCGAAGGCGGCGCTGCCGCCGACGCCCTCGAAGACGCCGGCCAGTACAAGAGGCAGCGCGCCGCCCATGAGCGCGGCGATCTGCGCGGCGCCGGTGCGCCAGGTGTTCAGGCTGGTGCGCTCGTCGTAGTCTTGCGTCATCTCCGCGGCGAGCGCGCCGTACGGCACGTTGAGCAGCGTGTAGCAGGTGAAGTAGGCGAGGACGACGACCACGAAGTAAAGCTTCGTCAGCGTCGTCCCCAGACCCCAGTCGGTGAACAGCAGCCAGCTGACGACGGCGTAGGGCACGGCGACGGCCAGGAGGAGCGGGCGCCGTCGCCCCCAGCGGCTGCGCAGGCCGTCCGACCACACGCCCACCAGCGGCTGGAACACCGCGTTCCACAGCGTCCCGACGGCGATCACCGTGCCGGCGAACACCGCCCCGAGCCGCACGATGTCGGTCATGAAGTACAGGAACAGAGCGTAGTAGAAGGTCCAGATGAGGCTGTTGGACCACTCGTTGCCGCCGTAGCCGAACTTGACCCAGAGGGACAGCTTACCGCGGGGTCCGGACGTCACCTCAGGCGTCGGCATCGGCAGGGGCGAGCGGCAGGACGATGTGGCTCGGCCGCTCGCCGTCGTGGTACACGGTCTGATGGGCGACGCGCAGATCGGCGGCAGTGTCGACGCCGAACCCGTGGCCCGTGTTGGGGTTGCGGTCCCAGCGGTCGAAGGCGCTGCTCGAGACCTCGACGCCGACGCGGTGGCCGGCGGCGAATTCGTAGCCGGTCGCCGCCATGTCGAGGCGCAGCTCGTAGACCTCGCCGGGGGCCGCCGGCGGCCCGGCGTGCTCGCCGGCGGCCTCGCGGAAGCGCAGGCGGCGGATGCCCTCCTGCACGAGCTGCGCGTAGCCGTCGGGCCAGATGTCGACCAGCGCGACGGTGAAATCCGTGTCGGGCGCCGACGTGCTCACGAAGAGCGTGGCCTCGAGCGGCCCCACGATCTCGAGGGGCTCGGCGAGCGGCGCCGTGACGTAGCCGAGCACGTCGGGGCGGGCCACGATCGACCGGCGGTCGGCGAGCGTCTTCGCGGCCGCCCACGCGTCCTTGCCGACCCAGTAGTCGGCCGGGTCGGCAGGGTCGTAGTCGAACAGGTCGGGTGGCTCGGCGGCGGGCGGCTGTTGCGTCAGCCCGCCGCCGCCCCGTAGGTAGAAGCCCGTGAACCGCGTCCCGGGCAGGGGCCACTCCGCCGCCTCGCGCCAGCGGTCGGCGCCGAGGATGTAGGCGCGCACGCGCGGCGCCTGCGCGAAGTCGTCGGCCTCGCCGTGCCGGAGCCAGTGGTCGAAGAAGAGGCAGACGCGGTCGTTGGTGATCCCCTGCGCATCCAGGCTCAGGCGCCCCGCCCTCCCCGTCTTCTCCGTGGTCAACTCGTGATCGGCGGGGCTGATAGTCAGCCACTGGTTCTGCCGCACGGTGTCGTACACGTTGCGCTCCTGGATGCCCCGCCAGCCCTCGAGCGACCCGCGCAGGAAGTTGTCGTACCAGCCGGTCCAGTGGAACACCGGGATGTCGAGCTTCTGCCACAGCTCCGTGAGGTCGAAGCCGGCCCAGAGCTCGTCGCGCTCGGGATTGGACATCGCCAGATCGTAGAGATGACTGGGCAGGCCCGCGGCGCGCGGCAGGTCCTTGAGCGGCAGATGTCCGGGGTCGAGACGCAGCCAGTTGATGTAGCCGCGGTGGGCCTGGTCGCAGATCCACAGGCCCGTGGTCTTCAGGCAGAAGGCGCCGCTCTCGAACAGCAGGCGGTAGAGGTCGAGGCCCATGTCGCCGGGGGCGAGGCAGCGCAGAGCCGGGTGGAAGCGCGTGGCCGCGGCCCACTGCGTGAGCGCGAAGTACGACTCGCCGACCATGCCCACCTGGCCGTCGCACCAGGGCTGCGCGGCGATCCAGGCGATGGTGTCGTAGCCGTCGTCGGCCTCGTGCACGACGGGGAACCACTCACCCTCCGACTTGAACTTGCCGCGCACGTCCTGGATCACGCAGACGTACCCTTTGCGCGCCCAGTAGCGGCCGTGGGCGGGCATCTCGGCGTAGGACTCGTCTTTGCCGTAGGGGAGGCGGATGAGGACGGCCGGGAGGCGCTCTGCGAGCGCGCGGCCGTCCTCGCCCGCCGGCCGGTACACATTGGTCGCCAAGCGCACGCCGTCGCGCATGGGCACCATCACGCCGCGCTCCTCGACGACTTCGGGGTAGCGGAGCGGGAGCTCCGTCGGCAGCTCGCGCTTCGGCAGGCCGAGGCGCTTCTCGTACTCGAGGAACGCTCTGACCGCCGCCCATTTCAGGTCGGCGCGCACGTGGCCCATAAAGCCCCTCCCCACACGATGTTTCGCGATCACAGACACCCCCGTCACCGGCGCTCTCGGGTCTGCGCTGTGCCAGGTGTCTGCGAGCCGCCGGCAGGCGCGCGACTGTCCTGGCAGGCCCAGTCTAGCGCATGCCCCTGCGACGCCGGCAGGCCGGACCTACCATGGTACCGACGTGCGAGTGTGGGTATAGTCGGCGTCGAACGACCGCCGGTCACCACCACAAGGAGGCTCCTCTTGAGGTCTGACGCAGCCGCCGGCGCCGCCACCGGCGCGGCCCCGCGCCGCTCTGCCCTCGTGCTGCTCACGCTCATCCTCGTCGCCTCTGTCGCCAACCTCAATCTGGCCGTCGCCAACGTCGCGCTGCCCGACATCGGCGACGCGTTCGCCGCCTCTCAGACGGAGCTCGACCTGATCGCCGTGGGCTACTCGCTCGGGCTGGCCGCCTCCGTTCTGTACTTCGGCGCCATCGGCGACCGCTACGGGCGCAAGCTGATGCTCATCCTCGGCATGGCGATCTCGCTGCCGGCCGCCCTGCTCGCCGCGTTCGCGCCGTCCGCGGAGGTGCTGTTCGGCGCTCGTCTGCTCGGCGGGCTGGCGGCCGGCATGGCCTACCCCACCACGCTGGCGCTCATCACGGCGCTGTGGTCGGGACCGCCGCGCACCCGCGCTATCGCCCTGTGGTCGGGCATCGGCGGGGCCATGTCCGCGCTGGGCTCTCTGATCGCCGGCGCACTCCTGCTCTCCTTCGACTGGGGCTCCGTGTTCCTCGTCACGATCCCTCTGGCCGTCGCCGGGCTGATCCTCGCGGTCCTCCTGGTGCCGGCCCACGTCAACGAGACGAAGGATCGGGTCGACAACCTCGGGGGCGTCGTGTCCATCCTCTTCGTCGCGGCGCTGGTGCTGGCCATCAACTTCGCCCCCGAACCGGGCATGGGGACGCGCGCCCTCGTGCTGGGCGGCATCGCCGCCGCGGCGGGCGCGGCATTCTTCGTGCGCCAGCACCGCACCCGCGACCCGCTCTACGACCTCCATGTCGCCGGAAGGCGCCCCTTCTGGGTGGCCGCGGTTGCCGGCATCATCGTCTTCGGTACGCTCATGGGCGCCCTGTTCGTGGGCCAGCAGTTCCTGCAGAACGTCCTCGGCTACTCCACGCTGGTCGCCGGCACGGCGGTCCTGCCGGCCGCGGCCTGCATGGTGCTGGCGGCCCCTGTGTCGGCGCGGCTCATCGCCGCCCGCGGCTCCCGCTTCACGCTGCTCGCCGGCGACGTCTTCTGCCTCCTCGCCTTCGTCGTGATGCTGACGCTCTGGAAGGAGGGGAGCGCCTACTGGCAGGTGGCCCTCGCCTTCACCTGCATGGGCCTCGGCGTCGGCCTGGCCGGCACCCCGGCGGCACGCGCGCTCACCGGCTCCGTGCCGGTGCGGCGCGTGGGCATGGCCTCGGGCACCGCCGACCTGCAGCGCGACCTCGGCGGGGCAATCATGCAATCGATCCTCGGGGCGCTGCTGACCGCCGGGTACGCGGCCGCCTTCGCGGCGGCGGTCGCCGCCGCGCCGGACGGCGAGACGATCTCCGCCAACGTGCAGGCGGAGCTGCAGAAGTCGTTCGGCAGCGCCGAGGCCGTGGCTCAGCAGTACCCGCAGTACGCCTCGCAGATCACCGCTGCGGCCAAGGCGTCGTTCGTGCAGGGCGCCGACTGGGCGTACGCGGCGGGCATCGTCGCCATCCTCGGCGGGGCGGCGCTCGTCTGGTTCCTCTTCCCGAAGAAGGACGACGAGGCGCGGCTGCTCGCCGACTACCACGCGCAGGACACCGAAGGGCCGGCCGCGACCGGCTGACCGAGCGGACGCCGGCGGGGTTCGAACTGCCGGCTCCCGGAATGCTCAGGCGCCTGCGGGCTCGGCCACGACGATCATCGCCGGCGATCCGTCCGCGAAGGGCGAGCGGTCGTAGTCGCCGTAGAGGGCGACGAGGCGGAAGCCGGCGCGCACGAGGAGATGCTCGAGCTCGTAGCGGAACACGTAGCGCAAGATGATCGTCTCGGTGATCCGCCGCATCGCGCCGTCGGCTTCGCTGATCTCGTAGGTCACCTCGCACTCGTTGCACTGCAGCGCGCGGTGGTAGTCGATCACCGTCACCCACCAGCGGATGCGGCGGCCGTCTGTCCACTCGACCAGCACGGCGGCCGCTTCCCCGTCTGCCGACTCGTCACGGACGTGAGAGGGCGGCGCCGGATCGGGGTTGGGGAGGTCGAGGACGAGCCTGCCGCGCGGCCGCAGGTGGGCGCGGCAGCGGTCGAGACAGGCGAGCTGCTGCTCCACCGTGCGCAACTGCTGGAACCCGGCGAAGGGGCAGATGATCGCCGGGAAGCGGCGGCCGAGGTCGAACGACGTCATGTCCGCGCGAAGCAGCCGGACGCGACCACGCAACTCCGGCGGCTCGGCCTGGAGCTTGACGCCACAGCGCTCGAGCATCTGCGCAGAGAGGTCGAGCCCGGTGATCTCAAAGCCGGCACGCGCCAGCGGAAGCAGCACGCGGCCGGTGCCGCAGCCGAGTTCGAGGATGGGGCCGCCACCCCCTGCAGCGGCCATCGCCTGCCAAAAACCAGCGTCGTCGCGATCAGAGTAGACGGCGTCGTAGATGGCCGCGAGCTCGGCGGACTCGAAGGAGACGTGATCATCCATAGCGCCGATGGTACACGAAGCGCGCGCGAGGCCGCGCGCCGCGGCTCCTCCCGGAACCCCAGCTACTGGACTTCCGCCTTACCCCTTGGTTACCATCGTCGAACGATCGAGGTTGCGTGAGGAAGTCCATGGGTATCAGGCACGTAGTGCGCGGCCGGCTGCGACGCCGAGCCCGCCTCGTGACGGTGAACCGACCAAGGAGGAGAGCATGCCATTTCTTTTGCGCGCTGCCGTCGTAGGCGGAGCCGCCTACCACGTTGGCAAGAAGAGGCAGCAGGGGCGCGACGCAGAGGCCGACCAGAACCAGCAGATCGCCGACCTGCAGGCGCAACAGGATCAGCAGGCGCAGCAGGCGCAGATGGCCCCGGTAGCAGCCGCTCCGGCCAGCAGCGAGGACGGCATGGCCAAGCTCACGCAGCTCAAGTCGCTGCTCGACCAGGGCGTGCTCACACAGGCCGAGTTCGACATGCAGAAGCAGAAGATCCTGATGAGCATGTAGGAACGGCCGCGACGCGACTTACCCTCTAGGAGGAACAATGGCACTTGGTCCTGTACAACTCCTCGTCGTGGGCTACGGCGAGGACGCCGTCTTCGATGGCACCGTGTTGGACGAGCTTCATCGGCTGAGCGAGCACGACATCGTGCGCCTGGTCGACCTGCTCGTCGTCACGAAGGATCTGGACGGCAACGTCGCTCAGGTCGAGATCAGCGACCGGCCGGAGCTGCAGAAGTACGGCGCCGTCGCAGGCGCCCTGCTGGGTCTCGGCGCCGCCGGCGAGGAAGGCATGGTGATCGGCGCCGAGGCCGGCGCCGAGGCCATGGCCGACGGGAAGATGTACGACCCGGATGAAGTCTGGTTGCTCGCCGAGGAGATCCCGCCGGGCATGACGGCGGCGATCGCCATGCTCGAGCACCGCTGGGCGATCCCGATGCGCGATGCCATCGCCGGCAACGGCGGCGTGGTCCTCGCCGACGAGTGGATCCACCCCGAGGACCTGGTGCGCTACGGCGCCGAGGCAGCCGCGGAGTAGACACGAGCGCAGATTGGTTGAAGCACGCGACGGGGGCGCCTTGCGGCGCCCCCGTCGCGCTCCTCAGGTGCGTGTCGTCTCAATCACGCGTCGCCCTGCAGCAGGCGGCGCCAGCCCATGAGCACCTCGTGCGCCGCCTCGGCGCCGATAACGGGACCGTCTGGCGCGGGAAGGCGGGCCGGATACAGCAGGAACGGCCTGGTCTGCGGGCCGCCCATGCCGCCGTGGAACGAGATCAGCTCCTCGAAGGCGCAGCCTTCGTCCAGCTGCTCGTCGTAGAAGCTGTTCACCATGATGTCGGCGACATGCGTGAAGCCGTCGGTGCGCAGCAGGTGCCGCGCGGCCGTGGGCGAGAAGCCCGCCAACGGGTCCTCGCCCTCCACGCGGCCCTCAGCCAGGTGATTCGCGCCGCGCGCTCCCAGCGCCACGGCGCCGTGCACGTCTGAGCGCACCAGCAGCCACCCGACGTGTGGGTGGGCGCGCAGCGCCGGGATGAGGTCCGGGTGGCGCTGGTTGATCTCCTCCAGGGTGAGCCGCCGCGGCTCGTCCATGAGGTAGATGAGCCCCAGGTTGCCGGAGCCCATCACCACGACAGGGCGATCGCCGACCTCGTTCTTGGCGGCAACCGCCTGTTTCCGGCCCGTGGCCTCGCGGAGCGCCTTGCCGACAGCCGTGTCGTTCTCGTCGCCGGCTTTCAGAGGCGCAACGGCGCCGGCTTGCAGGCTCCGTTCCACCAGCTCGTCCAGACCGTAGCCGTTGCGCTGCTTGAAGGTGGCTCCCTGGGTCTGACCGTGGTCCGAGAGGACGACGATCTCGTAGGGCCGCGCGGCGTACTCACGAGCCCGGGCGATGCGCCCGAACTGCTGGTCGATCTTGCGCAGGACCTCCATGGCATCCGCGCGCTCCAGCCCGGAGTGGTGGGCCACCTCGTCGTAGCCGGCGAAGCACGCGTAGACCGCCGGCACGCCCTTCATCATGTCGTTGATGACGCTGAACACGGTGAGGTCGCGCACGAACACGGCGAGGCCGGCACGCACGAGCCCGTACTTGAGCGGCCGGTGCCCCCGCGGCTGCACGTCGCGGCGACTCGCCTTCGCCGCCGCCGTCCATTCGAGCACGAGCTCGTAAAGGAACAGCACGAACGTGCGCGTGATGTTGTAGCCGTTGGCGAGGTAGGCCCGGTAGCCGGGGTTGGCGGCCTTGTCGGCTTCGATGCGGCTGACCGTGAGGATCACCTGGTCGGCCTCCCCCGAGAGGAGGTTGCCGCGGCTGGCGCCGCCGCCGGCGAGCAGCCCGTCCCCGCTCGAGTGACGCGCCTCGATGAGGGCGCAATCCGGCGGAGCCGAGCAGGTCATGATCCGCCCCGACTCCTTCTCGACCCAGCGGAAGGCGGGGATGTCGTCGTTCGAGCCCAGCAGCAGCCCCGCCTGAGAGGCGCCTGTCTGCGACGACAGGTCAGTCTCCCACTCGGTCAGGCGGTGTGAGCCGCTTGCCAGCCAACGCGCCATCTCCGGAGCATGGCCATCGCGCATGGCGCGCTGCAGCACCGGGCGGGCAAGGCCGTCGATCTCGAGGTACAGCACGCCGGGCGTGTCCGACACCACACGCTCGTGGGAGCGCCGGGCGACCCGCTGGGTGACGCGCAGGCCGTAGACGTCGTCGTCGTCGATGCCCAGGACCACTTCGAGCGCGACGGCGACCGCGGCCGCCACGAGCGAGACCAGCAGCGCCTGCCAGAACGAGGGCACCGTGAGAATCCTGGCCGACAGATCGGCGGCGAGCTTGACCATCCAGGCGTCGAGCAGCAACACGAGGAGGAACCCGAGCGCGAGCATGTAGGGCAGGCGCAGCGCCGCGACCAGCGGCGGAAGGATCGCGTTGAGCACCGCGATGAGCGCCGCCACGCCCAGGGCGCCGAGCGCGCCATCGACCGTCACGCCCGGCACGATCAGGGCGGCGATGTACAGCGCGAGCGCGCTGACGGCCCACTGAAGCAGCAGGCGGAGGGGCCGCAGCCGCGGCCGTCCCGGCCGCCACTGCGGCCTCACCCCTTGCTGCTCGCCAGTGACTGCGGTCATCGCGCTCCCGGGTCGCTATCCTTGAGGCCCGACAGGTTGTCTCTCAGGATGCCGAGCATAACGCGTTCGAGGCCATCGATGGCCTCGGCCTCGTCCATGTCCGGGAGTCCGGCCGCCGGCAGGACCCAAGAGTCCATCACGGCCCATCCGAGGAACAGAGCGACCACGCAGGCGATCACGAAGCGCGGGTCGAGGTCCTTGTGGGTACGTTCGTCCGGGGACGCCGAGGCGGCCGCCTGCTCCGCCAGATCGACGAGCCGCTCGGTCGCCTCGAACCTGCCGGTCGTACGGTCGAATGGCAAGCCGCTCATCGCGGACCGGACCAGAAGCCGAATGTGACTCCGGCCCTCGGCGAGCCCGTGCCGCAGCATGAGACTCACGCTCTCGAGAAGAAGCGGGTTGTCCCGCGCCGCCGCCAGAATGACGCTCTCGTTGCGAAGGAGGACGGCACTGAAGATGTCGTCCTTGCTGCCGAGGTAGCGGTGCACGAGAGCATGCGAGATGCTGGCGCGCTCCGCGATGTCGCGAACGGTCACGGCGTCGAAGCCCCTCGCGGAGAACAGGTCCTCCGCCGCCTCGAGGATGGCGGTGGTGGTGGCCTCGCGCCCGCGCGCCCGGCGCTCGGGCCCGTTGTAGGTCGTGGCGGCCGCGCTCTTGCGACGTTCTTGCCCGTCAATGGTCATGGTGGCCCCAGTCCTCCCGCGTCGCACCGGATCGCTGCGCCAACCGTACAGCATTCCGGTCGAGCCGTCCCAAGCGGTCTTGGCCTGAGGCAGAGCTCGGCCGCCGGCGGACGTTCCGGGCGGCGCTCTCAGAGCAGCCCGGGTGCAGGACGGCGCGGCGGAGAGGGCGAGGTCTCAGACGCTCATCGAGCGACCGGGAGGCGCCGCCGCAGGAAGCGCGCGGTCCGCGCGGTCCCCTCGCCCACGGCCATCCCGACGAGCGCCCCCACGATCACGTCGCCGGGGTAGTGCACCCCGCTGTGCACCCTGGAGTAGGCGACGACGGTCGCGAGGCCGCGCAGCGGCACGCCGAGCGCCGGCAGCGACTCGGCGACCCCGGCGGCGAAGGCGAAGCCGGATGCAGAGTGACCCGACGGGAAGGACGTCGACGTCGGCATGTGCACGTGCCGCGCCTCGACAACGCGGACGGCGCCGCGCTCCGGCCGCGGCCGGCGGCCGGCGAACTTCATGGGGATGTTGACGATGGCGGAGTTGAGCCCGACCGCGGCGAGGCCGGTGACGGCCGCTCGCCGCCCCTTCGGGCCGCCGACGGCAAAAAGCAGCGCGGCGAGGCCGGCGTACAGCTTGGCGTGGTTCGCCAGGTTCGAGAGGCGCTTCAGCGGCACGTCGATGAGCGGTGTGGGCGTGGCCTCGACGGCCTGGTAGACGGCGACGTCCAGCTCGACCAGCTCGCGGAGCACGCGACGCGCGAGGGTGGGAGGCGCGTCAGCCATCGCTCGCGATGGGTCGTCCGAGCACCGTCCGCCACAGGTGTGGCAGCAGTGCGCCGATGCCGGTCGCCCGAGCGGCCGGCGAGTAGCCGATCGCCTGTGGCGGCAGCCGCAGGCGGAGGACGCCCGGCCGCGACGAGAACATGAGCGGCGACTCCATCTCCAGCGATTCGCCGTCGAGCCCCACGGCGATGGGCGCCCCCGACGCCAGCTCGAAGGTCGGGGCGCTCCAGGAGACGTAGCCCTCGCACAGCTCCGGGTGCGCCGTCGCCAGGGCGGCCACAGCACGCGTTGCGCTGCGCCCGTCGGGCACAAGGAGGGAGAAGATGCCGAGCAGGCCGGTGTCGACACTGGGGCGCGACGTGATCCCGCTCATGGTCGTGCCGTAGGGGCCGTTGGAGACCTGGATGACGTGGGCGCCATCGTGGCGCACGCCGTCTGGAGTGCTGAAGCGCAGGTCGAACGGTTCGCTGCCCGGGCCGAGCATCTGCGGCAGCGCCGCCAGGGTCGTCTCCTTCTTGGCGTCGCGGTACTCGGGCGAGCGCACGATGGTCGCGTAGAGGCCCAGCGAGACATTGTTGACGAACACCCGTCCGTTGACGTCGCCGAGGTCGATGGCGTGTTCAAAGGCCTCAGCGTAGGCGTCGAGAGCGCCGACGACGTCATCGCGGTCCAGCCCCAGGTCGAGGGCAAAGTGGTTGCGCGTCCCGGCAGGGATGACGACCATGGGGACATCGCGCTCGGCGGCCACACTGGCGACCAGGGCCTGCGACCCGTCGCCGCCCGCCATGCCGATGACGTCGCAACCCCGGTCGATGGCGTCGCCCGCGAGCTGCAGCAGATCGTCGCCCCATGTAAGGACGATCGGCTCGATGCCTCGCCCGCGGCATTCGTCCTCGAGGTGAAAGCGCTCGGCCTTTCCCCCGCCCGACTTGAGGTTCATGATCAGCGCGCCTCGCCGCGCGGCGGGCACCGGCGCGCCCGGCGTGGCTCCCCGCTTGAGGGTGCGCACGTCGCGGGCGAGCGCATACCGCGCGAGCCCGACCGCTACGCACAGCAACGCGAGCTGCAGCAGCAGCAAGAGGCCGGAGGATCCCTCTCGCGCGATCTGGAGGGCGACGATCGCGACGAGCGCCGCGGCGGCGACGACCACCGCGGCCCAGCGGCGTCCGCCGGTCCTCGTGAGTGCGTCCCAAGCGGCGAGCGCCACCACGAGGAGGAGGGCGAGCTGCAAGACGACGGTGAGCGGGTCCTTGAAGACGACGACGGCCGCCACAGCGAGCACCACCACAAGGAGCACGAGAGCGGTGGCCGCCGCGAGCCGTCGCCAGATGCCGGGTCTCGGAGATGATCCGCTCATGGGCAAGTAAGTCCCCTTCTCCCCTCGTTCAGCATGCATACCGCTGGGGGTAGGTTACCAACTGGTACGCGGGCTTGGCAAAGGACGCGGCGAGTGCGGCGCAGGAGTTGTCGGGCAAGCCCTGGCAGCGGACAACCCCGTGTTCACGCGGCGGCGTCCTCGGCGGGGGCCGCCACCGGCGAAGGATCCGTCCCGCGACGCGCCACCGCCTTGCCGACCTCCCAGAGGAAGAAGAGCGCCACGGCGGGCACCAACGCCAGCGCCCATTGCGTGAGCGTCAGCTCCACGGTCCCGAACACTTTGCGCAGGACGTCCGTCTGGGTGATGAGCACGGCGAGCACGACCTCCACGAGGACTGTCCAGTTCAGGTGCCGGTTGTCGAAGGTCTCGGTGGTGAGCGCCGTGGCCGTCACGCTGCGCGCCTGGAAGGCGGCCCCGATGAGCATCAGCGAGAAGGTCGTCACGGCCATCGACGTGCCGATGGGCACACTGTCGTAGTGGGACACGCCGTAGGTGATCAGCGCGAGCGTACACACTGCCATGAACAGGCCCACGAGACCGGCGGTGGTCAGGAGGCCCTTCGTCATGATCGACGCGTCGCGCGACCGCGGCTTGATGCTCATGAGGCCCGGCGCCGCCTTGTCCATACCGAGCGCGACGCCAAGCGGCGCGTTGACGAGGAAGTTGATGTAGAGGATCTGCGAGGGCGAGAACGGCTGCCCGGCGGCGATGTTGAGGATGCTCGCCCCGAGGAACGTGATGATGTAGGCCACCAGCTCGAGGATCACGAAGCGTATGAACTTATTGAGGTTGTCGTAGACCTCCCGGCCCTTCTCGACGGCGCGCATGATCGTCGCGAAGTTGTCGTCCGAGAGGATCATGTTGCCGGCGTTCTTGGCCACCGCCGTGCCGGTGCCCATGGCGATGCCGATGTCGGCCGCCTTGATCGCCGGCGCGTCGTTCACGCCGTCACCAGTCATAGCGACGACATGGCCCTTCTTCCTGAGCGTCTCGACGAGGAGCACCTTGTGCTCGGGCGCGACGCGCCCGACGACGCCGATGTCGTCGATGCGCGCCAGCCTCTCCTCTTCGCTCAGCGCGGCAAACTCCGCCCCGAGCATCGCAGTACCGGGGATGCCGAGCTGCTCGGCGATGGCCGCCCCGGTGGTCACGTCGTCGCCGGTGACCATGCGTACCCTGATCTGGGCGCGCTGGGCGTCGCGCACGGCCGCCTTGGACTCGTCGCGGGGCGGGTCGACCATGGCGACCAGCGACGTCATCTGGAGCTCGGTGACGTAGCTCAGCAGGTCGCCCTCCGCGTCGAACGCGGCCGGGTCGAGGTCGCGCACGGCCGCCGCCATCACGCGATGTCCCTCGCCCTCCATGCGGGTGACGGCGTCCTCCGCCCTCTTCTTCAGCGCGTCGTCCCACGGCACGTTGGCGCCGGCGGCGAGGGCGCTCGCCGTGTGATCCAACACAGCGGGCGCCGCCCCCTTGACGAAACAGCGCACCACACTCTTGCCGGAGGCGTCGGTGGCGGAGTTGAAGGTCGCCATCATCTTGTAGGTGGGGTCGAAGGGCAGCGTGGCCAATCGCGGGAGCTTCTCCCTGCTGGCGTCGATGTCCAGCCCCGCCTTGTGGCCGAGGACGAGCAGAGCGCCCTCGGTCGGGTCGCCGACGACCTTGCCGTTCACGAGCTTGGCGTCGCTGGCGATGATGTAGGGCAGGACGGCGTCGTCGATGGAGGCGGAGGTCCCGGCCGCGTGATGGACCGTGCCCTCGAGGCCGTAGCCGATCCCGGAGATCGTGTAGCGGTCCACGGCGTCGAGCACCTCGACGGCCGTCATCTGGTTCATCGTCAGCGTCCCGGTCTTGTCGGAGTTGATCGCCGACACCGATCCGAGCGTTTCCACCGACACGAGGTCTTTGACGATGGCCTTCTGCGCGGCAAGCGCCTTCGCGCCGACGGAGAGGATCACCTGGAGGACGGTCGGCAGCGCCGTCGGGATGGCCGCGATCGCCAAGGCGATCGCCGTGATGAACAGAGTCTCGGCCGACTCGCCTCTCGAGAGGCCCAGCGCGAACATGACGATCATCGTGCCCAGCGCGGCCGCGCCGATCCACAGGGTCATCGTGTTCAGCTGCTTCGTCAGCGGCGTCTGTTCCACGGCGGTCGTCGCCAACATGCCGGCGATCTTGCCGACCTGGGCGTCGGCGCCCCTCGCGGTCACGAGCATCATGCCGCTGCCGTGCGTGACCGGCGTGTTCATGAACGCCATGTTGGTCTGGTCGCCGGCGCCCACCTCCGCGTCGGCGAGCGCGTCCGTCGCCTTCGACGCCGGCACGCTCTCCCCCGTGAGGGCGGACTCGTCGATGGTGAGCGAGCTCGCCGCGATGATCCTGCCGTCGGCGGCCACGTAGTCGCCGGCGCTGATCAGCACCACGTCGCCGACGACGACCTGCTCGGCCGGGAGCGCCGCTTCGACACCGTCGCGGCGTACGCGCGCGGTCTGCTTGGTCATCGATTTCAGGGCGTTCATCGCGCTCTCGGCCTTGCCCGCCTGACGGAGGCCGACGACGGCGTTGAACACGGTCAGCAGGATCAGCACGGCGCCCGTGCTCCACTGGCCGATCGCCAGCGACGCGACGCCGGCGATGAGCAGGAGGATCTGCATATAGGCGCGGTACTGGCCGAGGAAGCGCCGCCACCCTGGTATCGGCTTCTCGGCGGGAAGCGCGTTGGGCCCGTTCTTCTGCAGCAACTCGGCGGCCTTCGCCGCGGAAAGGCCCTTGGCGGGGTCGACGCCGAGCTGCTTGACGGCGTCGTCGGCCGAGAGGGCGTACCATCTCTCGGCCTTTCCCCCCGTGCCGGCCGGATCCTGACCTGTCGTTGCCATCGCTTCTTCCTCCATCCGCATTTCAGAGCGTCGCGAAGATCTCGTGCGACAGCATGCCGCCGGCGACCGTCCGCGCAGTGAAGCCGTTCTGCACGAGGATCCGCGTCGCGTAGTAGGCTCGCTGGCCAGAACGGCAGATGACGAGGATCTCGCGGTCATGCGGGAGCTCGTCCAGACGTCCGCGGAGCTCATCCACCGGGATGTTGACCACCCCCGGCAGCTGCTCGAGCGCGAGCTCTTCGGGATGACGCACGTCGAGGAGGAAGCCGTCTCCCGTGGAGTCCCAGTGGACGAGCGGCATGTCGCCGCGCAGGACGTTGGCCCCGACCATCCCGGCGAAGTTGGCCGGCGACTTCGCCATGCCGAACTGGGGCGCGTAGCAGAGCTCGCACTCCTCCAGATCGTACACGGTACCGCCCAGCTGGATGGCCATGGCGAGGGCATCGATCCGCTTGTCGACGCCCTCCCTCCCCACGGCCTGCGCGCCAAGGAGTCGTCCGTCGGACGTGCGGAAGATGACCTTCACGGCGAGCAGCGTGGCGCCGGGGTAGTACCCGGCGTGAGAGTTCGGGAAGAGGTAGATCTTCTCGAAGTCGTCGTCGCCCATGCGCACGAGGGTCTTCTCGTTGACACCGGTCCAGGCGACTGCGCCCCCGAAGACACCGAGGATCGCGGTGCCCTGCGTGCCGCGGAAGTGCGAATCGCGCCCGGCGATCACGTCGGCGGCGATGCGACCCTGGCGGTTCGCAGGCCCCGCCAGCGCGACCAGGGACCATTCGCCGGTCAGGCAGTCCTTCTTCTCGACGGCATCGCCGACGGCGAAGATGTCCGGGTCGCTCGTGAGCATCTGGTCGTCGACGCGGATGCCGCCGCGCTCGCCGAGCGCGACGCCGGCCATCTCCGCCAGCGCGGTCTCCGGACGCACTCCGATGCCGAGGATCACGATGTCCGCCGGATACGCCTGGCCGGATCCGGTAAGGACCTCGAGGGTTCCGTCCGCCGCCTCCCGGAACTCGGACGCGGCGGCGTTCAGCATCACCTGCACCCCGTGCTTGTCCAGGTGACGCTCCACATAGCGCGCCATCTCGGGATCGAGCGGCGCCATGATCTGGTCGCCACGTTGCAGCAACGTGACCTCGAAGCCGAGCCCGACCAGATTCTCGGCCGTCTCGATGCCGATGAAGCCTCCGCCGACGACGACGGCGCGCAGCTTCCTGGTGCGCGTCTGGAATCCCGCGTAGGAGTCCATGCCGGCCGATCGGCTGCGACGCGCGTCGATCCAGGCGCGGATCTGGGCGGCATCGGGCACCGTCCGTACCCCGAAGATCCCGGGAAGGTCGATGCCCGGCAGTGGCGGCCGGATGGGAGCCGCCCCGGGTGAGATCACGAGCTTGTCGTAGTGCTCGGTGGTCACCTCACCGGTCGACCGATCCTTGAGCTGCACCGTCTTCTCGCCGGCCGCGATCCCGACCACCTCGCAGTCTGTCCGGGCGTCGACGGCAAACATGTCGCGAAAGGTGTCCGTGGTCGCGACCAGGAGAGTCGACTGCTGCTCGATCACGCCCCCGATGAAGTACGGCAAGCCGCAGTTCGCATACGAGACGTACGGGCCGCGCTCCACCATGAGGATCTCGGCGTTCTCGTCGAGCCGGCGCAGGCGCGCCGCGCACGAGGCGCCGCCGGCGACCCCGCCAACGATGATGACTTTCATTCTGCAGCCTTTCGATCGAGTTGTGCTTCGGTGGGCGCGCTCACGCCTTCTTCGACCCAGGCTTGAGCACGCCGAGCTGGCCGCCCCGGCGCGGCCGGCCGCCGACGTCGACGCGGCCGCGCCCGAACGCGTCCATGCGGCCCCAGCGACCGGGGATATCGAGCAGTTCGAGACGGCCGATCCCATGCGGAAGCGCCGGATCGACGATCAGGTGTTCGCCGATCGGCTCGAGGCCAAGCATCGTGCGCAGGAACAGAAGCGGCGCGCCCGTGGACCATGCCTGCGGGCTGCAGGACGTGGGGTACTGCACCGGGTACTTGGTCAGCTCGCGCTCGTAGCCGCCGAACGCCTCCGGCAGGCGGCCCTCGAAGAACTCGGCGGCGTCGAGGATGCCTGCGGCGATCCGCGCCGCCTCTTCCTTGAAGCCGTAGCGCCGCAGGCCCCAGGCGATGAACGAGTTGTCGAACGGCCAGATCGTGCCCACGTGATAGCCGATAGGGTTGTACCGCCCCTGACCGTCGGCGAGCGTCCGCACGCCCCACCCCGAGTACATGGCCGGCGACATGAGGTGACGGGCGACGGCCTTCGCCTTCGACTTGTCGACGATGCCGCTCCAAAGCAGGTGGCCGTTGTTCGACGCCAGGGCGTCGACCTTGCTGCCGTCCGGCTCGAGGGCGATGGCGTAGTACTGACCGTCCTCGACCCAGAAGTCGCGGTTGAAGCGCCGCTTGAGCTCGGCCGCCTCCGTCTCGAGCCGGTCGGCGAAGGCGGGGTCCTTCCACACGAGGCGCGCGAGGCGCGCGCCGCGCACCTTGGCGTCGTAGGCGTAGCCCTGCAGCTCGCAGGTCGCGCGCGGGAACCCCGGCAGGCGTCCGTCGCGGTACGAGATCGAGTCCCACGAGTCCTTCCAGCACTGATTCTCGAGCCCGGTCTTCTCGTTGCGCCGCTGATAGGCGATGTAGCCGTTGCCCTGCAGATCGGCGTAGTCGTCGATCCAGGCGAGTGCGGCGCGCGCCTGCCGCTCAAGGGACCGCACGAGCTTCGCGTCCCCGGTCCAGCGCTCGTACTCATCGAGCAGCACCACGTAGAGCGGCGTGGCATCGACCGAGCCGTAGTAGGGCGAGTGCGGCCGCTCCTCGAAGGCGGTCATCTCGCCGAAGCGCAGCTCGTGCAGGATGCGACCCGGGTCCTCGTCGCGGAAGTCGTCGCGGCGCGACCCCTGCCAGAGTCCCAGGGCCATAAGCGTCGTGCGCGCCAGCTCGGAGGTGAACGGCAGCGCCTGCAAGCTTGTGAAGATGCTGTCACGCCCGAACATCGTCATGAACCACGGCAGCCCCGCGGCCGGCAGGTAGTGACCCGGCAGCGAGAGCGGCGAGAACCGCAGCGCCGCGAGGTCCACGAGGGAGCGATGGTAGGTCCGCTTGAGCGGGTCCCAGTCGCAGTCGAGGCTCGGTGCGTCGTCCAGCCACTTCTCGAGACTGAGCTCCATGTTGGGGCGGGCCTTCTTCGCGTGGCGCTCGTACTTCGGCTCGGAGCTGCTCATGCCGCCGGGCCCGCGCCCGATCGCCACGTGCAGATCGGTGGACCACTGCTCGTGAGGCTCCACGTGGACGACGAAGGTGAGGCCGCCCTCGTCCACGGAGCACGCCTCCGTCGCCGAGACCCAGGTCTCGCGCACGTACGTCTCCCGGCGATAGCCGACCACCAGGCGACCGTCGTCCACGCGCGTGTAGTACTCGCCCTTCTTCTGGAGGTCGTCTTTGACCTCGAAGAGGTCGGCGAAGTCGCTGGCAGCCTCGATGCGCACCACGAGGTCCACTGCCTTGGCGTCGTGGTTCAGCACGGTCACCTCCTCGTGGAAGCCGGCGCCCACAGCGCGCTGACGGATGACCGAGAGCTTGGCATCGATGTAGACGGTCCCCGTCCCGGGCACGAGGAAGAAGCGCGTCTCGAAGTACTGCAGGTCGTCGACCGAGAGCGGGTTGAGCCGCTGGCCGTCGATCGTCAGGACCCACTTCGAGAGGAACCTGGTGTCGAACGAGAACAGCCCGGTCGGGTCCGTTAGCGAGGCCTCGATGTCGCCGCTGTCATCGCTGACCACGAAGGTGTTGCCGTCGAGGATCTTGACGTCGCCGCTCATGACTGCCGCTCCGCGTAGCCCGCGATGGACAGGCCGTCGGCGCCCGGCGAGCCGGGGAACAGCCGCTGCAGCACGGTCAGCAGGACGATCTTGCCCTGCGCGTCGAGCGCCCCGCGCAGCAGAGCGGCCATGGCGTTGGCCTTGCCGCTCAAGACCGCATCGACTGTGGCGACGTCGCCAGTGAGCACGCAGTCGGGCTTGTCGCCCTGTCGACTGACCGTCACCACACCTTTCTCGATGGTCAGGTACCACGAGTCGACGCGGGCGCCGTCCCTCACGTCGAGACGCAGGACGCCGTCGATGCCCGGCACGGGCCGCTCGTGCGACCACTCCGAGATGTCCTCCAGCAGGCGCTGGTCGAGCTCTGCCATCGTCCTCATCCCCTTCTAGAGTCCCTTGTTCCAGCGGGCCATGCCGCCGTCGATGTAGTAGGTGCTGCCGGTGACGTACGCCGCCTCGTCCGAGGCCAGGAAGACGGCGACGGATGCGACTTCGTCGGGCTCGCCCAGGCGGCCGGCGGGGATCACATCCTGCAGCGCGTGCAGCAGCTCGCCGTCGCCAAGGGTGCGCTTGTTGATGGGCGTGGCGATCGCGCCCGGGGCGATATCGTTGACCGTGATGCCGTGCGGCGCCAGCTCCTGACACACTGTGCGCGTGAACATCCGCATGCCTCCCTTGGAGGCCGCGTAGGTCGTGTAGTCGAGAAAGGCGATGTCCTCGTGGATCGAGGACATGTTGACGATGCGGCCCCCGTTGCCGGCGGCGATCATGAGCTTTGCGGCGGCCTGGGCGGCGAAGAACGCACCCTTGAGGTTGACCCCGAGGACCAGGTCGTAGTGCTTTTCGCTGACCTCGACGAACGGCTCGCGGATCTCGACGCCGGCGTTGTTCACGAGGATGTCGAGGCGGCCGAGGGCAGCGTGCGCGTCGCGCACCAGGCCCTCGGCCTCCGCGGCGATACCGACGTTGGCGCCCAGCGCCACCGACTTCCTGCCCAGCTTTTCGATCTGCGCGACCACCTCACGGGCGCTGTCCTCCTCGCTGTGGTAGTGCACGGCCACGTCGGCGCCCTCGCGCGCGAAGCGCAAGGCGATGGCCTCGCCGATGCCGCTGGAGCTGCCCGTGACGAGCGCCGCTTTGCCCTCAAGTCTCATGGTCGTCCCACCTTCTGATCGTTGCCTCGTCATGATCGTCGCGGAATCTTGATCGCCCCGCAGCCTAACCCGCAAAGGCGTGGGTCGGCAGGCCGGCCACGCCCACGTCGAGCCGCAGCAGGGCGCCGGCCAGCGGTTGCCGGGCCGCCTCGGCCTCGCTCAGTCCTTCTCGTCGGGTCGTCACGTACAGGTCTCGCAGGTCCGGTCCGCCGAAGCAGCAGCTCGTGATCCTGGCGATGGGCAGACTCACCTCGGCCAGGAGCTCTCCGTCGGAAGAGTAGCGTCGCAAGCCCCAGCCGCCGTGCAGAGCGACCCACACGCCGCCCTCGGCGTCGACTGTCAGGCCGTCGGGGACGGCGCCCTCGACCTCGACGGCGGCCAGCGGCCGCCGGTTCTCGAGGGCGCCGCTCGCCGCGTCGCAGTCGAAGACGTCGATACGGCAGGTCGGGCTGTCGACGAAGTAGAAGCTCGTTCCCGACGGGCTCCATCCGAGACCGTTCGAGATCGTGGTCCCGGTGAGGACCGTCGTCACTCCCAGATAGGCGTCGACGCGGTAGAGTCCCGCCACGGGTGAGCGCTCGTCGAGCGCCATCGTGCCCACCCACAGCCTCCCGGCCGCGTCGCAGGCGCCGTCGTTCGTGCGGGTCCCGGTCTGCTCGGGTTCGATGGCCGCGACGAGGGGGGATCCCTCCCGGTCGAGGAGATGAAGGCCGTCGGGCAACCCGATGACGACGCCGCCCCGTTGACGCGGCAAGGCGAGGCTGACGACGGCGGCGGTCCGCTGCGTCGTGTCCCTTCCGGTCGCGGGGTCGTAGCGATGCACGAGCTTCGCCGGGATGTCGACCCAGAGCAGGGTCTGGGTCGCGGCGTCCCAGCGCGGCCCCTCTCCCAGCTCGGCCGTCGGGGCGACGGCGATCTCGAACTCGGCGAAACCGGGCTTGGCCGCGCCTGATCCATGCGAATTGCGCGTGTTCAGCATTCGCTCTCTCCTTCTCCTGTCTCGGCCGTGGAGGTCGCAGCCTCCCCTCGGCCTCCACGAACGCGCGCGACGGCGGGCAGCAGGTCGGTCACGATCGCGCGCTTGAGCACGAAGGCGTCGGCGCCGGCTTCGATCGCCGCGTCGCGTACGGTCTGCTCGTCGTGCACGCTGAGAACGATCACCTTGACCTCGGGGCAGCACTGGTGGACCGCTCCCAGCCAGCCCAGACCGCCGTCCTGCGCGAGAGACAGATCCACGACGGCAACGTCGGGCCGAAGTCGGCTCGCGCCCTCGAGCAGCGACACCTCGTCGGCGACCATGACCACCGTTCCGAACTCCGTCTCGAGCAACCCGCGCACGCCTTCCGTGAGACAGTGGTGGCGGTCCGCCAGCAGAACGCAACTGAGATGCTTCTCGGGCATGGGGGGGTGTCCTCTTGCACGACCATGCGCGCCGCGCTGCCTGTCATTGGGAGTCGAGTGGAGACTAGTCGGGATCCGGGCGGCTGTGACCTCGGGAATCTACGGGGCACGTTGTGGGGAATTACGAGGTCCTCTGGCTGGAGACCACCGAGTACGTCCGCGACTCAAATGGTGTACCGTCGCTGTGTGGCCACTGGTGATGAGACACCGCGCACTGCGGAGAACGACGGCAACCGTCTCGAGTTCGAGACGCTGATCTCCGACCTCTCATCCAGGTTCATCAACCTGATTCCAGGCCAGGTGGACGGCGAGATCGAAGACGCGCTGCACCGTGTCTGCGAGCTTCTCGGCATCGATCTCGCCGTGCTCTGGCAGTGGTCGGCAGCCGCCCCACTTGTCATCGCGCCCACCCACGGCTACCCGGCTCTGGAAAGTCTGCCGTCTCCCGCACCTCTGCACCAGGAGCAGTTCCCCTGGCTGCGACAGCAGGTCATGGCCGGCCGCGTGGTCGCCTTCTCCTCGCTGGAGGAGTTCCCGGCGGAGGCCGCCGTCGACCGGGAAAGTGGCCGCCAGATCGGCGTCAAGTCGACTCTGACCGTCCCGCTCTCGGTGGGGGGCGCGGCGCCCGTTGGCGCCCTGGGGTTCAACACCACTCGGACGCAGCGCGACTGGCCGGATGCGCTGGTGAAGCGACTGCAACTGGTCGCCCAGGTGTTCACCAATGCGCTGGCCCGCGAGCGCGCCGACGCAGCCTTGCGAGAGAGCGAAGAGCGGCTGACCCTGGCGGCGGACGCCGCCGAGGCGGGACTCTGGATTCTGGAGTATCGCACGCAGGTCTTCTGGGTCACAGACAGGACTCGCGCCATCTTCGGGTTCTCGCCGGACGAGGTCATCACCATGGAGCGCTTCGCGGCCTCCGTCCATCCGGACGACTGGGATCTCGTCCGGGAAGCCATGGAACGAGCCGCGCATGAGGACGAAACCATCAGCGTGGAGTACCGGATCCTTCCGGGCGACGGCCGTGCGCGCTGGGTGGCGTCTCGTGGTCGGGCCCGGTTCACGTCCACCGGCGCGCCGGACCGTCTGATGGGCGTCTCCGTCGACATGAGCGAGCGGAAGCGCGCCGAGGAGTCGTTTCGCGTGAGTGAAGCTCGCCTGGAGACGGGCGTCGAGCTCGCCGGCCTCGCCTTCTACGAGGTGGACTTCGGCGCAGGCGCGATGTACATCGACGACCGGTTTCGCGACCTCTGCGGCGTCCCCCCCGATCGGGAGAAGGGGCTCCAGACCCTGGAGCTCTGGATGGAACGTCTGCATCCAAGCGACCGCCCCCGAGCGCTGGAGCTGCGCCGGCAGTTGCACGAAGGAGAGCTGGACCGGTTCTCTCTCGAGTATCGCTACCTGCACCCCAGCCGCGGGGAGACCTGGATCCAGCACCTGGCGACCGTAGCCGCGCGCGACGCGACCGGACGTGCGGTCCGCACCCACGGCGTCCTCCGTGACGTCACCGAGCGCAAGCGCGCCGAGGGCGAGCTGCATGACCTGAGCCGGCGCCTGATCGGGGCCCATGAGGCGGAGCGGGCGCTGCTCGCCCGTGAGTTGCACGACGACGTGAGTCAGCGGCTCGCCGTGCTGGCGATCGACGTCGGCCGCGCCGAGCTCGCCGCTGCCGACGAGGCGCAGGCAGAGGCAATGCAGGAGGCTCGCGCGGGCCTCGTGCGCCTCAGCGAGGACGTCCACTCCCTGGCGTACCAGCTGCACCCGTCGGTCCTGGAGGAGCTCGGCCTGGTCGAGGCGCTGCACACGGAGTGCGAGCGGCGAGGTCGCCAAGGCCGGCTCGACCTCTCGGCGGACCTCGAGCCGCTGCCCGCCGTCATCGAGAAGGACGCGGCGCTGTGCCTGTTCCGCGTCGCGCAGGAGGCGCTGAACAACGTGGCGCGGCACGCCGGCGTGCGTGCCGCGACTGTCACGCTGCGGCAGATGAACGGCGGGTTGCTCCTCGCCGTCTCCGACGACGGCGTCGGCTTCGATCCGCAGAGTCCCGGCAAGGGGATGAGCCTCGGCCTCGCAAGCATGCGCGAACGCGTGCAGCTGGTGCACGGCACGCTCGACATCGAGAGCGCGCCCGACCGGGGCACGACGATCCTCGCCTGGGTGCCCACGGAAGGAGGGTCGAGATGAAGCCTCCGCGCCACCCGCGCGTGCTCCTTGCCGACGACCATCTCCTGGTCGCGGAGGCGCTCACGAGCCTTCTCAGCCCTGAGTTCGATCTTGTGGGTGTGGTCGAAGATGGGCGCGCGATGGTCGAGGCGGCTGGGAGGCTGCGGCCGGACGTGATCGTCGCCGACATCACGATGCCCCACCTCAACGGCATCGACGCCCTGGTCCAGCTGAGGCAGGGCGGCGATCAAGTGCCCGTGGTGTTTCTCACCATGCACCGGGACGCGACCTTCGCGCGGCGCGCGCTCGAGGCCGGCGCCTCAGGGTTCGTGCTCAAGCACTCGGCGTCGGTCGAGCTGATCGCCGCCCTTCACGCCGCTCTCGAGGGCAAGACGTACCTCACGCCGCAGATCGCGGGGGAGGTCCTGGAGGCCATGCAGCAGGGGCCGGAGCGAGCCGCCGACCCGATCGGTTCCCTCACCCCGCGGCAGAGGGAGGTCCTTCAGCTTCTGGCGGAGGGGCGTTCTGCCAAACAGATCGCCACGAGCCTCTCGATCTCGGTGCGAACGGTGGAGTTCCACAAGTACCAGATGATGGAGACGCTGGGCCTTCGCACCAACGCCGAGCTGATCCACTGCGCCATCAGGAACGGCCTCGTCGAGTTCTGAGCCTCCCGCACGACGGCGCCCGACCTAGTACTTCCCCAGCGGCTTCCCCCGTAGTTTCCCGAGGTCACGGCCCTCCAGATCCCGGCTAGTCTCCACTCGGCAGTAATGGCTTGGCCTGACAGCGGGCGTGTGGTCAGGCAGCAACAATGGAGGGGTAATGAACGACAAGTGGCAAGGCTGGGCGGCGATGGCCGGGATCCTGATGGTCATCCTCGGTGGGTTCAAGGCCATCTCCGGCTTCATCGGCCTGTTCAACGACGAGTGGATCGTGCGCGGCTTCAACGCCTACTTCTTCATCGATCTCACCGCGCTCGCCTGGTGGTACCTCATCATCGGTCTGATCCTGGTCTTCGCAGGATTGGCCGCCATGCAGATGAAAGCGTGGGGCAGGTGGGTCGGCGTGATCGCCGTGGGCCTCGCCATGATCTCCGAGCTCATGTGGCTGCCGATCTACCCGATCTGGTCGATCCTCCTGGTCACCCTTTACTTCTTCATGATCATCGGCCTCATGGTCGCGCGGCCGAGCGAGTAGAGACGCCGGCCGGCTCCCCCCGCCGGCAGGTCGCGTCTCACTGTGACAGGCCGCCTTCGTCGACAACGCGCATGCGTCGGCGAAGGCGGCCTCGTCATGCCCGCGGCGCTCGGGAGCGGCCGCTGGACGGCTGCCGGCGCCGGCGCCGCGTGTCAAGCTTGAAAAAGTGCGTTACCATCCGGTAACGATCCGGACAAGGACAACGCGCGCTCGGAACACCACGCGCCCGCCCGGCGCCTGAGACGTATCCCCCCACGATCGGAGGTCAAGATGGCGATAGTCGAGTATCCGAAAGGTGCGGCCTTCCCCGGTGTCATCGGTCGTACCACCGACGAGTCGAGCGAGGCGTGGCCGGCGCCGGTGCGGGCCAAGAAGGGCACCCCCAACGTGCTCTGGGTCGTCCTCGACGACACCGGCTTCGGCAACCTCGGCTGCTACGGCAGCCCGATCGAGACGCCGAACTTCGACGCGCTCGCCGCCGACGGCCTGCGCTTCAACAACATGCACACCACGGCGCTCTGCTCGCCGAGCCGGGCCTGCGTCGTCACCGGGCGCAACCATCACAGCAACGGCATGGCCTGCATCACCGAGTTCGCCACCGGCTACCCCGGCTACAACGGCATCATGCCGTTCGAGAACGGCATGCTCTCCGAGATGCTGCTCGAGCACGGCTACAACACCTACATGGTCGGCAAGTGGCACCTGACGCCGAGCAACCAGGAGACGGCGGCGGGACCCTACGACCGCTGGCCGCTCGCGCGCGGCTTCGAGCGCTTCTACGGCTTCCTCGGTGGCGACACCAGCCAGTGGTATCCCGACCTGGTCTACGACAACCATCAGGTGGAGCCGCCGGCGACGCCGGAGGAGGGCTACCACCTCACCCACGACCTCATCGACAAGTCGATCGAGTTCATCGCCGACGCACGGCAGATCGACCCCGACAAACCCTTCTACCTGCACCTCTGCTTCGGGGCCACGCACGCGCCGCACCACGTGCCCAAGGAGTGGGCCGACAAGTACGCGGGCCAGTTCGACGATGGCTGGCAGGCCTACCGCGAGAAGACCCTCGCGCGCCAGAAGGAGCTCGGCATCGTCCCCGAAGGCACGGAGCTCTCGCGCCACGACCCCGACGTGCCCGACTGGGACTCCCTGCCCGCCGAGGCGCGCAAGCTCTACAGCCGCATGATGGAGGTGTTCGCCGGCTTCCTCAGCCACACCGACCACCACCTCGGGCGGCTGCTCGACTATCTGCGTGCCCAGGGCCTCCTCGACAACACCATCGTCATGGTGGTCTCGGACAACGGCGCCAGCGCCGAGGGCGGCCCCACCGGGACCACCAACGAGGCGCAGTTCTTCAACAACGCCCAGGAGCCGCTCGAGGAGAGCCTCAAGGTCATCGACGAGATCGGCGGCCCCAAGCACTTCAACCACTACCCCTGGGGCTGGACCAACGCCGGCAACACGCCCTTCCGGCGCTGGAAGCGTGAGACCTACCGGGGCGGCGCCTGCGACCCGTTCATCGTCTCCTGGCCGGCGGGCATCAAGACCAAGGGCGAGGTGCGCACGCAGTACGCGCACATCATCGACATGGTGCCGACCGTGCTCGACCTGCTCGATCTGGAGCCGCCGGCGGCCATCCGGGGGGTCACGCAAGCGCCGATCCAGGGCGTGAGCTTCGCGCACACGCTCGACGACGGCGCGGCCGAGACCAGGCACCACACGCAGTACTTCGAGATGCTCGGCCACCGCGCCATCTACCACGACGGCTGGCGCGCGGTCTGCCCCTGGCCCGGCCCATCGTTCACCGAGGCCGGCACCGGCTTCGGCAACCCGATCTCGTCGGAGAGGCTCGCGGAGCTCGACGCGCACGGTTGGGAGCTCTACCACACCGACGAGGACTTCGCCGAGAACCACAACGTCGCCGAGGAGAACCGCGAGAAGCTGATCGCGCTCATCGCCACCTGGTACGTCGAGGCCGGCAAGTACGACGTCATGCCGGTCGACGGCAGTGGCTTGGCGCGCGTGATGGGCGAGAAGCCGCTGGTGGCCGTGCCCCGGGAGAGCTACACCTATCGGGTCGGCACGCAGTCGGTGCCGTTCTTTGCGGCGCCGCGCGTGCAGAACCGCCCGCACAGCATCACCGCGAACGTGGAGATCCCGGAGGACGGCGCCGAGGGCGTGCTGCTCAGCCAAGGCTGCGCAGCGGGCGGCTACTCGCTGTACATGAAGGACGGCAAACTCAACTACGTGCACAACTGGGTGGGTCGCGCCCTCTACTCGGTGACGACGGAGGCCGACGTGCCGGCCGGCAAGCACGAGCTGCGCTTCGAGTTCGAGCCGACGGGCGAGCCGGACCTGCCGCACGGCAAGGGCGCTCCGGGCCGGATGCAGCTCTACGTCGACGGGTCTCTGGTCGCCAACGCGGAGGCGCCGACGACGACGCCGTTCATGCTCAATCCCGGCGCCCTGACCTGCGGCGCCAACCCGGGCTCTCCGGTCACTCCGGACTACCCCAGCCCGTTCAAGTTCACCGGCACCCTGCACGAGGTGACCGTGGACGTGAGTGGCGAGCTGATCCACGACCCCGAGGCCGAGCTGCGCATGCACATGGCGCGTCAGTAGACGAGACCGCTTGGCGGACGGACTGTTCGCACGGCACCTGGGGCGGGGTGGAGCTGCCACCCCGCCCCAGGTTTGACTTCGGCACGCCGGTGAGCACAATCACAAAGTTGCCCGTTGGTCACCGGCGTCGCCATCCTCGCGCCGCCGCCCGTCCATCGTTCATCAACTGAAGGAGCATCCATGTCAGACCAGCCCGTGTTTGTCTTCCTCGGCGTCTACAGCGATCCCGCCATCGCCCGCGAGGACCTCGAGGTGGTTCGCGACCTCCACGCCACCGGCGTCATCGGCACCTACGACGCCGCCGTCGCCGTCAAGGACGCGGATGGCTCCGTCCACGTCGACAAGTGGGAGAAGCCGACCCAGCACGGCGCCTGGTGGGGCATCGGCGCCGGCGCCGTGGTCGGCATCCTCTTCCCGCCGGCGCTGCTCGGCGCCGCCGCCGTGGGCGGCGTGACGGGCGGCCTTATCGGTCACTTCCATGGCGGCATGTCGCGCAAGGATGTCAAGGAGCTCGGCGAGATGCTCGACGCCGGCGAGGCCTGCCTCATCGTCATCGGCAAGGACAAGCTCGAGGAGACTCTGAAGAAGGCCGACCTGAAGGCCCAGAAGACGATCGAGCGGCAGCTCGACGTCGACGGCAAGGACCTCGAGAAGGAGCTCGGCGACGCCGAGCAGGCGGCCGGCTGAAACATGCCGCGCGGTTCGCGTGCGGCCGAGTATCGGACACCCAACAGAAAGGCTCACCGTGAGTGACGACATCGAGAAGACACTTGAAGACATCGAGGCCCTGTTCGCGCAGACCGCCCGCGAGCTGACCACCGACGGCGACCGCGTGACCTTCCACGGTCTCTCGCCCGCCACGCTCTATTTCTCCGACCGCCCGCAGCGCGTGGTCGGGCACCTCACCACGCAGCAGTTCGTCGACGAGTGGGGCAAGGGCGAGAACAGCTTCGCCGTCGACCCGCCGAACGCCGTGATCTCCTTCGTCGAGGTCGGCGACGAGACCCCTGAGGACGCCATCGTGGTGCTCAAGGACCCGCAGATCGAGGGCGACTCACTGACCTACACAGTGGAGATGCTCGAGGGCAGCCTGCCGGCCAAGGGCGAGCTGGTCTCCGTGTTCATCGACCCCTTCGGGCGGCCGCTCTCGCCGGTGTCGTTGGCCGGCATGAACCGCCGCTCGCGGCGGCGGGGGCGCTGAGAAGATCGTCATCGCGGGCGCGAAGGCGCCCGCCATGAAGAAGCGACGGGGCGGCCACGTGGCCGCCCCGTCGCATTGTGCTTTTCGAACCTGGCGCTGCTACCGCGCGTCGCGACGCGCCTGGCGCCGCTTGTGCCGGCGCCACATCAGCGCGAGCTGCCCGATCACGAACGCCACGACGGCGGTGATCAGCAGCCCGAGCCAGAGCGGAAACGTGAACGACCAGAACAGGAACTTGAACGACGTGTCCGCCGTGTTCTGGAAGATGAAGACGAGCAGCAGCACGAGCAGGATGCCGCCGCCGATCAGAAAGCCGTTGCTTCCTCTCGATCCCTGCGAACTGCCCTGCGGATCATTGCCAGCCATTGCGCTCCTCCTCATCGGTCCGGCCTGATTGCGACCTATCTACCCGCCCCGAGAACAACCGTCACATGACGCGAGGGACGGCTGAGATGCGATATCCTTCCGTCACCATCCGGTAACTGTACTACCGACATCTGCTGGTGGGCGAGAGATCGCCATCGGATCGAGAGAGCGAGGTCAACATGCAATGGCTCGGATTCCTGCCCTGGTGGATCGTGGTGCCGTACCTCGTCCTGTGGCTGTACGTCATGATCACCCTCATCATGGAGGACCGTGAGCCGGCCGACACGCTCGCCTGGGCGTTCGCGCTCCTTCTCGTGCCCGTGCTGGGGATCGTCTTCTACTTCATCGCCGGCCGCGATTGGGCGACCATCACCGAGAAGAAGAAGTGGATGCAGGACTACCTTGCGCAAGTGCAGGCCGTGCTTAAGCCGTTCTTCGCGCGCAACGCGGCCGCCGACCGGCGTCTTCGCGAGCGTTTCGGCGGCACCTACGTCGAGCGCCTCAGCGACACCATGTCCCGCGAGGACGGCCTCGGCGTGGTGACCGCAGAGACCGCCGAGATCTTCCCCACCGGCGCGGAGAAGTTCGGCCGCCTCAAGGCCGATCTGGCGGCGGCGCAGCGCTTCATCCACGTCCAGTACTTCATCTGGGAGAACGACGAGCTCACCGACGCGCTCACCGAGATCCTCAAGGAGCGCGTGCAGGCCGGCGTGCAAGTGAGGTTCCTGTACGACTACCTCGGCAGCAAGCATTGGGACAAGAGCAAGCTCGAGGCGCTCGTGCCGCTGGGCGCGAAGGTGGCCAAGGACGTCGTCTCGCTCTCGCACATGAACTACCGCGACCACCGCAAGATCGTCGTCATTGACGGCGAGATCGGGTACACCGGAGGCTACAACGTGGGCCAGGAGTACGTGGACGGCGGCGAGCGCTTCGCGATCTGGCGCGACACGCACGTGCGCGTCACCGGCCAGGTCGTCGGCGAGCTTGAGGCCCTGTTCGCGGCGCGCTGGTTCGACCAGACCAAGGAGGACGTGCTCACCGACGAGTACCTCCCGGCGCCGGCGCCCGACGGCGGCGAGACCGGCATTCTCTGCCAGGTCATCGCGCAGTCGGTGGAGGACCCCTGGCAGTCGTCGCGCCGCGCCCACATGGTGGCCGTCGGCAACGCCACCCGGCGCGTCTGGATCCAGTCGCCCTACTTCGTCCCCGAGGTCGGGCTCTATGACACGATGATCAACGCGGCGCTGAGCGGCGTGGACGTGCGTTTCATGATGACCGGCGTGCCAGACAAGAAGGTGCCGTTCTGGGCGGCGTGGACGTACTTCCGGCCGCTGCTCAAGGCCGGCGTCAAGATCTACCTCTACGAAGCCGGCTTCCTGCATTCCAAGACGCTCACCGCCGACGGGCAGATCACCGCGATAGGCACCATGAACATGGACATCCGCAGCCTGCGCCTCCACAAGGAGCTCATGCTGTGGATGTACGACGACGGGCTCGCGGCGCGGCAGGAGCAGTTGTTCGAGGAGGACATGGCGAGCTCGCACGAGGTCACGCTGCTGGACCTCGACGCCTTGAGCCGGACGGCGCGCTTCCGCAACTCGTTCATGCGTATGCTTTCCTACTTCATCTGAGAGATTGATCTGAGAAAACGGCAAGGCTGAGGCCGGCAGATCAGCGGACCACGGGTGGCACGGTGACCGACAGTGCCGAGACACAACCGCCGACAGCGCACGAGCATCACGTGGTGGGAGAGACTCGCTGGCCCATGGCGGTCGCGGTCGTTGCCATCATCGTGATGACGGTCCTGCTCCCGAACAGCCTCATCGTGCACCCGCGCTGGGGGGTGCCCGTGCTGGAGGCTCTCCTGCTGGTCGCCGTGATCATCGGCGACCCGGGCAAGATCGACCGGCGCTCGCGCCCGGTGCGGACGCTGTCGGTCTCGCTCATCGCACTCCTGGTCGCCACGACGCTGTGGTGCACGGGAGTGCTCATCGCGCAGCTCATCGTCGGCGGGCCGGCCGCCAATTCGGCCGGGGCGCTGCTGGCCGCCGGCGGCATGGTCTGGCTGACCAACTGCATCGCCTTCGGCCTGCTCTACTGGGAACTCGACAGCGGTGGGCCGGCCGTGCGTGCCCACGGACTGCCGGCCCATCCCGACTTCGCCTTCCCCCAGCAGGTCTCTCCGGAGCTCGCCCCCGCGGACTGGCGGCCGCGATTCATCGACTACCTGTACCTCGGCTTCACCAGCGCCACCGCGTTCAGCCCCACCGACATCATGCCGCTGCGCCCCTGGAACAAGCTCGCCATGATGGCCCAGTCGACGATCTCGCTGGCCCTTCTCGGTCTTGTCGTCGCCCGCGCCGTCAACGTCCTCCAGTAACGCCGCAGTCAAAGGAAGACCGCCATGAACGAGCCGCGAGACAAACACAAGGAAGGCGTGGAAGGCCGCATCCGGAGCCGCTCCGGCAAGGCGGTCGCCAGCCGGCGCGTGTTCGCCTATCTCGCCGGCTCGACCGCGGTGATCGGGATCAGCGCCGGCATCCTCGTAAGGATCATCGACCACAAGGACTTCGCCACGGTCGGGGACGGCATCTGGTGGGCGATCGTCACGCTGGGCACGGTGGGCTACGGCGACATCGTGCCGAGCACCGGCTGGGGTCGCGTGGTGGGATCCGTGGTCATCGTGGTCGGCGTCACCTTCATCTCGTTCCTCACGGCCACCGTGACGTCCATGTTCGTATCTTCCGACCAAGATGAACGGACCGCGGATGCGGAGACGCTGCGCGCCTCCGGCGAGGCGGAGACCCGGGCGATGCTGCAGCAGCTGCTGGACCGCACGGCCGCCATCGAGGCGAAGCTCGAGGCGCTGGCCGGTGAGAAACCGGAACGCTGATCGGCGGGCTCGGCGGGCGCGCGGGCGGCCGCGGCGGCTGCGGCGGCTGCGGCGGGCGCGGACGGGCGGGCACGGCAGCTCCGGCGGCTCCGGCGCGTGGTAGTGCTAGAAGGGAAGACAAGGATTCCTTGACTGTCGGGTCGCGCACGGCCGTCCGCAGGCTCGGTTGCCGGGGGGAAGATAGGGATCCGCCCGGTGTTCTTATCTTCCCTTGCAGCACCACCCCGCCGCGGCGGTTCCCACGGCCGCGGCGGGCGGCATGTCGCGAATCGGTAAGACAAGGAATGGCCGATTCCTTATCTTACCGATTCGCACTACCCCGCCGGGTGGCGCGGTCGGGCGCGGCGCCATGTCCGCCTTCTCGCCGCTCGTCGATCCGGAGGCCGTTCGCGCATGCGAACGGAAGGGGATGGTCATGCCTCGTGGCTTCTGAGCGGCGAGCCCCGTACTATCCCGAGGTGACAGCCCGTCGGATCCCGACTAGTCTCACTCTGCATCGGTGACTGGGCCTGCCGATCATTCGCGCGCCCTGCTGCCCCTGGGTCACACACCTCGATGGGAGGGCCTCACGGTGGACACGATCGTTCCGCGCTGGGAGTGGCGCACGTTTGGCGAAGAGTTCGGGGCGGCCGACGCTACGTTCGCCGCCCTCGAGCCCGAGCTGGTCCAGGAGAGTGACGAGACCTACCTGCTGTCGCCGGGCGCGGACGCCGCGGTGAAGATCCGCGCCGGCCTGATGGACATCAAGCTGCTTGAGGAGGTCAACCAAGACGGCCTCGAGCAGTGGCGGCCGGCCATGAAGGAGACGTTTCCGCTGCCGCGCGGCGAGGCGGACAAGGTCTGTGCAGCGCTGGGCGTCACCGCGCCGTCTCCCGGGACGGATGCCTTCTCGCTCGATGAGTTCCTGGCGCTGCTCGCCGCCCCGGAGCGCGGCGTGCGCGCCGTCGCCGTGCACAAGCGCCGCCTGCATTACACGGTCAACGAGTGTATGTCGGAGGTGACCGACGTGGTCGCCGAGGGGAAGAAGGTGCGGACGCTGGCCATTGAAGCCCCGGACGCCGAGCGCGTGATCGCCACCGTGCGGGACCTGGGCCTCGCCGCCCGTGAGAACACCAGCTACCCGCGCTGGCTCAAGGCCGCCGTCGGCATGGAAGGCTGAGGAGGCTGCCATGCCTGTCTACGCGGTCATCGACGTCGGCACCAACTCGGTCAAGTTCCACATCGGGGAGCGCCGTGACGACGGCTCCTGGGTCACGCTCGTCGACCGGGCCGAGGTCACACGCCTCGGGGAGGGCATAGCGGAGACCGGCGACATCGCCCCGGCGGCGATCGCGCGGACCGTCGAGGCGATCGCCGGTATGGCCGACGAAGCGCAGGCGAACCGCGCCTCGGCGCTGGTCGCCGTCGGCACCATGGGGCTGCGGAGTGCGCAGAACAGCGACGACTTCATCGCCCGCGTGCGGGAGCGCAGCGGCGTCATCATCGAGGTCATCCCCGGGGAGGAAGAGGGCCGGCTGGCCTATGTGGCGGCGAAAGCCGGGCTGGGCCTCACCGAGGCCTCCGTGGTCGTCTTCGACACCGGCGGCGGCAGCACGCAGTTCACCTTCGGCCGCGGCTCAGAAGTGGACGAGCAGTTCAGCCTCAACATCGGCGCCGTGCGCCTCACCGCGCAGTTCGACCTCGGCGGCCCCATCACCCGGGAACAGCTGGAAGAGGCGCTGGCAGCCATCGCCGGCGAATTCGGCCGCCTCGACGGCGTGCCGTCCCCGGATGCTCTCGTCGGCATGGGCGGCGCGATCACCAACATGACCGCGGTGATGCTCGGCCTGGCGCCGTACGACCCGGACGTCGTGCAGGGCACGTTGCTCAGCCGCGCCGCGGTCGATCGCCAGATCGAGCTCTACCGAGCCTACGACGTGGAGGCACGCCGGCAGATCGTCGGGCTGCAGCCCAAGCGCGCCGACGTGATCCTCGCAGGCGCCTGCGTGGTGCGCACGGTCATGGACAAGCTCGGCCGGGACGCCCTGACGGTCAGCGACCGTGGGCTGCGGCACGGCGTATTGCTCGAGCGTTTCGGCTAATCCGGCGCGCGTCGGCGCGCCGACCGAAAGGAGATGCGTGATGGCCCCCAAGAAGTCTGAGCCCGAGCTGATCAGCGATCAGTTCGCGGAGATGATGGAGCTCGTCAAGGACTCAAAGAGCGTCGAGCTGAAGCTGACGATCCCCGCCGAGAGCCATCGAGCGGCGATCACTGCGCTCGGTATCGATCCGCTCGATGGGCAGATCAGGCTCGTCACCTTCTTCGACACCCCCGACCTCACCCTCAACCAGGCCGGCGTGGTGGTGCGTGCCCGCCGCATCCAGGGCAAGGGCGCCGACTCCGTGGTCAAGCTGCGCCCGGTCGTGCCCAACGACCTCCCCGCCGAGTTGCGTGTCTTGCCGACCTTCGGCATCGAGGTCGACGCTATGCCGAGCGGCTTCGTGTGCTCGGCGTCCTTCAAGGGCGTCACCGACCCCGACCAGGCGAAGCTGGTCACCTTCGGGCAGGCCCCAGTGCGCAAGGTGTTCAACAAGCAGCAGCGCGCTTTCTACAAGGCCCACGCTCCGGAAGGCCTCGAGCTCGACGACCTCTCGTTGCTCGGGCCGATCTTCGTGGTCAAGGTGCCCTTCACGCCGCAAGAGCTCGCCCACAAGCTCGTCGCCGAGCTGTGGCTCTACCCGGACGGCAGCCGCATCCTCGAGCTCTCCACGAAGAGCACCCCGGCCGACCTGTTCGAGGTCCTCAGCAACGTGCGCCGCTTCCTCATCGCGCGCGGCATCGACCGCCACGGCGAACAGCAGACAAAGACGAAGCGCGCCCTCGACTTCTTTGCGAAGGATCTCACGGCGGCCAAGGCCGAGTAGCGCGGTCTGCCGGAGGACCGATGAGCTCATCGTCGCAGGCCGACGGAGGTAGTTCGCACGACGGGGTAGCGACGCCGGCCAAGCCCAGGCGCGTCGAACGCTGGGTGCCCGGGGCGCGTGTCCTGCGCACCTACAAGAAGCAGTGGCTGCGCGCCGACCTCGTGGCCGGCGTGGTGCTGGCGGCCATCCTCGTGCCCCAGGGCATGGCGTACGCCGAGCTGGCCGGCCTGCCTCCGGTCACCGGCCTGTACACGACCATCGCCTGCCTCGTCGCCTATGCCATCTTCGGCCCGTCGCGGGTGCTCGTCCTGGGGCCCGACTCGTCGGTCTCGCCGCTGATCTTCGCCGCCATCGTGCCGCTGCTCGCCGGCGGCGACCCCGCGACGGCCATCGCCCTGGCCGGGATGATGGCCCTGATGGTCGGCCTCATCGAGATCGGGCTCGGGTTCGGCAAGCTCGGCTTTGTCGCCGACCTGCTCTCGAAAGAGGTCCAGGTCGGCTATATGAACGGCCTCGGCATCACCATCATCGTCGGCCAGCTGCCCAAGCTGTTCGGCTTCTCGACCGACGGCGACACGTTCATCGAGGACGTCAAGGCGTTTTTCCAGGGCCTCGACCAGACCGACGCGACGACACTGGTCGTCGGTCTCGCCTGTCTCCTCGTCCTGCTCGGACTGCCGCGACTCACGCGCCGCATCCCGGCCGTGCTCGTGGCCGTCGTCGGAGCCACCATCGTCTCCGCTGCCGTCGGACTCGCCGATCAGGGCGTGAAGACCGTCGGCGCGCTGCCCCAGGGCGTGCCCACGCCGTCCTTCCCCTGGACCAGCATCAGCGACGTGGGGCCGCTGCTCATCGCCGCGGTGGGCATCACGCTCGTGTCGCTGACCGACACGATCGCCACCGCGACAAGCTTCGCCGCGCGACGCGGTGACGAGGTCGACGCCGACCAGGAGATGATCGGCATGGGCGCCGCAAACCTCGCCGCCGGGTTCTTCCAGGGCTTCGCCGTGTCGACCAGCGGCTCGCGCACCGCCGTCGCTGAGCAGTCAGGCGCCAAGAGCCAGGTGACCGGCCTCGTGGGCGCCGGTCTGGTGGCCGTGCTCCTGCTGTTCCTGAACGGGCTGCTCGCCGACCTCCCGCAGACCACGCTGGCCGCCGTGGTCATCGTCGCCGCGCTTTCGCTGATGGACTTCGGCATCCTCAAGCGCTACTTCAAGGTGCGCAAGAGCGCGCTCGCGCTCTCTCTTGTGGCCACCGTCGGCGTGGTGCTCTTCGGCGTGCTGTGGGGGATCGTCATCGCTGTGATCCTGGCGATCCTGCTGTTCTTCCGGCGTAACTGGTGGCCGCACGGCTCCGTGCTCGCGCCGGTCGATGGGGTTCCCGGATGGCACAGCATCGAGACCTACCCGGACGCCCCCCAGCTCCCGGGACTCCTTGTCTTCCGCTGGGAGGCCCCGCTCTTCTTCGCCAACTCCGGGATCTTCCGCCAGCAGATCCGCCGCCTCGTGCGCGAGTACAAGCCTGCCTGGGTCGTCCTCCAGTGCGAGGCGATCACCGACATCGACGTCACGGCGGCGGAGATGCTGGAGCAGCTGGACAAGGAGCTCAATGCCGCCGGGGTCCACATGGCCTTCGCCGAGCTGCGCGACCGTCTGCAGGATCTCACGTTGCGCTACGGGCTCTTCGACACCCTCGACCGCGACCACTTCTACCCGACGTTAAAGGCCGCCATCAGAGACCTCCAGGAGATCGGCCCGCTGCCGACGGGCACCGAGACGACCGGCCAGCACCGACATCGGTACCGCGAGCACGACGGGCACGACCCCGACGGTAGCCCAGAGCACGAATGACGGTTCGCACGGCCCAGCGGAAGACGGGACGCGCCTGGCCGGTCCTGGCGTGGGTGCCCGGCTACCAGCGCAGCTGGCTCCGCTTCGACGTCATCGCCGGGCTCACGGTCTGTGCGATCCTCGTGCTCTTCTTCGCCAACGCGGCCCCGGTGCGCTAAGGCCCTAAGCGATCATGCAGGCAGCGACTCGCGCTCGCGCTCGCGGCTGCGGGAGGGGCGACTGCGCGAGCGGCGGCCCCTGCCGCAGCCACCGGGACGAGCGCGCCGACGCTCGACCAGACCGAGGGCGGCATCCGACCGCCAGCGACACGCGATGGCGACCGGCTCAGGCTCTCTTGTGGTACAGCCGCGTCAGGTCGCGGATCGGGATCGCGAGGTAGATCGCGACCAGCAGATAGATGCCGACGCCAAGCTTCGGCGACAGCAGCCCCAGCGCACCGCCTGCGATGTAGGCGACGAGACCGGGTAGCAACTGGTACTTGACCCGGGCCTTCTCCTTGCGCTCGTCATCGAGGTCGTCGCCGAACAGACCTCCGCTCTCCGCGTGCCGCCCCATGATCAGGAGCATGAGCGTCATCATCAGCAGCACGAGGCCGTAGAGCACCACCGCCACACGCTCACCCGGTATGTCGCCGGCAAACTCGCTCATGATGCGGGTGGGGAACGGCAGGAAGGCGCAGAACAGCAGCAGCACGAGGTTCAGCCGCATGAAGACGCCGTCGATGTGGTCGAGCGCGTCCACGAGGGCACTGTGCTCCATCCACACGGCGCCGATCGTCATGAATGAGATGAAATAGGCGAGGTAGACGGGCCACTCGTGCAGGAGCCCGCTCAACAGGTGAGTGCCCTCGCCCTTTTCCACGGGTATGGCGATCTCGAGCACGAGCAGCGTGATGGCGATCGCGAAGACGCCGTCGCTGAACGCCTCGAGGCGGTTCTTCTTGTGCTTGATCTTCGCCGGTCTCTGCTGCTCAGCCATCTCGCCCCCTCGTCCGCGCCGGCCGGCTCACCGCGGGGCCGGCGCTGGTTTCCTTACCAGCTGATGGCGGGCGGGCGCCCTGCAGGGCGCCCGCCCGCAGCTCGTCCCTAAGGTCCAGCCCTTTACTTCTCGTGCTTCTTGGCGCCGAACGCGTGCTTGAGGTCCTTCTCCTGGTCCTCCGTGAGGTTGGAGCGCACGAGGGTGGCATTCGTGCCCTCGACGGCGGCGAGGAACTTGTCCTCGGTCAGCTGGCGGATAAGCAGGAACCAGCCGGCCTTGCCCGGCGGCACGGCGTCGCCCATCTGCTCGAGGACCTGCTTGTCGAGGCCGGTCTTGCCGAGTTTGCCGAAGAGCGCGCCGAGGCCGGCGCCGATGGCCAGCCCGAGGAATGGCACGAAGAAGAGCAGGCCGAAGAGCATGCCCCAGAAGGCGCCGCCCAGGGCGCCCACGCCGACCAGGCTGCTGCCGTGCTTGACATGCGGCTTGCCGTCCGGGTCACGGACCACTTCGGCGGCGTCGTCGAGCTGCACGATCAGGTCTTTCTGCAGCTCCGCGAGCTTGAGGCCGAAACGATCGGCCTCCAACTCGTTCTCGAAGCCGAGCACCATCAGTTCACTCATTGTCTCTCCTTGTGGTCATAGCCAGAGCCGAATGGAAATCATACCCCGAGGGTCGGACAGGGGGTGAGGGCCACGCCCTCACCCCCTGTCCGGCTTTCCTGGCCTGCAGCCTGCCGGCCGCGCGCGGGCAGAAGACGCCCTGCCTCAGCGACGTCCGTCCCGACGGTCGTCACGTCGATCGCCGCGCCGTCTCACGCCATGCGCCACCACTGCGGCGGTGCCTACCACGGCGGCGGTGCGCGCGACCGGTCGTCCGATCACGCCCCGCCGCCCTCTGCGTCCTGGACCAAGAGGCATCTCAGTCTCCTTCCGTTTGGCTGGCGTCCTCGTCTTCCTCAAGGGCGGCGAGGATCGCCTGAACAGGGATGCGGCCGGTGGCCACGAGCTGGCCGCCCGAGTGACGGATCGACGCAGCGAACGGCGCCGCCCAAGTGTTCTCCCAGACCAGCGCCGCGGCCACGGTGCCAGGCTCGAGCGCCGCGGCAATGTGATCGACGTCCTCCTCGGACAGCAACTCCGCAAGCTCGAAGCCGAGGTCGCGCAGCGCGCCGGCCTGCTCGTCCTCGAACTCCTCCAACTCGAAGGCGTCCACGGCCCCGTCCTCGTCCTTGGTGATGATGAGCAGGTCGAGGACACGGATCGTGCCGCCCTCGACCAGCGCCTTCAGCTTCTCGGCCATCTCGCCGGAGAAGTTCGCCTTTCCCGCCGGGAACTCGACGACCAGGTAGTCGACCGGGCCCAGTTCTTCTTCTACGGTATCGCTCATCGGCACTCCAGTCCTTGTTGTGTCATCACGTCTCTCATCACGCGGTCTGCGAAGAACCGGACATGCGGTCGCGGTTGCCGTAGGCCCCACCGCTCCAGAAGGCGATATCGAGGACCACGGCGAGCCCGATCCAAAGCCAGTCGAGCCCCGTCGCGTGGCCGGTTGGCGCCACGATCACCCAAGTCAGTGTGGTCCATGGGGCGACGAAGAAGCCGATCACCGGCCACAGCCAGCTGCTGAAGGCCAGGTCCCAGCGCACGGGATCGGCAATCCACCAGATGACGACGGCGGCGCGCGGACCGAAAAGGGCGAAGATGGTCACGAAACAGCACATAGGCTCTCCGTTCTTGTCAGTGCGGCGGGGCCACAGCGCAAGTTACCAGATGGTCACCTGCCTGCACAAGGAGGCCGGAAGCCATCTCCCGGCGACTGTCCTGGGCGTGCACCCCCTTGCGTCGACTTCACGACATGCGTATGACTGGAGCCTAGCCGGGATGCGAGGGACTGTGACCTCGGGAAACTACGGGGCACGCCGCTGAGAAACCACGAGGTCGGCGGCGGGACCAGCCCGGCTGGCCCCGCCGCCGGATGGCGTTCTTCCAGACTACCCGAGCCGCGTGCCTTCGACCTCGAGCCCGCCGCCGTGAGGCAGCTTACTCCAGCTGCGGCGAGCCCACTCTTCCTTGAGCACTTCCTCGGCCGCCTTCTCCAGGAAGTCCGGCCGCGCCCACGCGTCCACGTCGAAGTCGTTCTTGATGTAGCCGTGGCTGAACATGAAGTCTTTGCCGATCGTGATGCACTGCATGTTCTGCGCGCTCAGGCTCGGCACCATGTCGACGTCCTTGACGCCCTTGCAGGTGTCCTCGGCATCGAGGTAGAACGTCTGCCGGTTGAGGATCGCGCCTGCGGCGTGCTTGTTCTCGTTGGCCCAGCGCCCGACCTTGATCATGGCCTTCATGTAGGCGATGACGAGCTCGGGGTGCTCGTCGGCCATCACGTCGGTGCAGGTGATGACGGCCGGGGTGTTGGCGACCTGGATGGTCCAGTCCGGGTACTTCGAGAGGTCCTCGATCATCTTGATCTGGCCCGTGGCCTCCTGCAGGTGCTGGAAGACCTTGCTCTGCGTGTAGATGGCGTCGACGGTACCGGCGAGAAGCGACTTCTCCAGCGGGCGGAAGGCGTAGTCGTGCTTGTGGTCACGGCGCATCCACAGCTCCGACGGGTTGTTCATGGTCACCTGGAGCATCTCGGGCTTGTCGTACCAGTCGTCGGGATACGGGAACTCGACGAGCTCGATGTCGTCCATGCTCATGTCGTTCAGCATCAGCATGTTCTCGATGCCCATGTGCTCCTGGATGCGCTACCAGTCGTTCTTGATGGTGTTGAGGCTCTTGGAGATGCCGACAAACCCCGGACGGGAGCCCGGCAAGTGAGGACGCCGGCTGGCAGCAGCCGAGCCGTCGCCGCAAGCGGCGGCTCCTCGGCTGCGAGATCACGCGCCACGCCCTCGACGCCTACTTCGCCCGCCACCCGCGGGCCGACCGCCTGGACGCGATCGCCCACCTCGAAGGCATGTGTCGCGAGGCACGCTTCACCCGGCATCGCGCCACCGGCGAGGAGGAGTGGAGGGCCGACGGCTGCCGGCTGATCGTCCACCGCATCGCCCGCCGGCCGCCGATCCTTCTCACGGTGCTGCCGGTCGAAGGGACAAGGTCGAGAGCGGACGGCCCGCCTGTCGGCGCTGCGGGGCGATCCTCTCCGCCTACCGGGCGGCGGCGGGGGGCTCGGTCGGCTCGTGCCTCTCGATCGGCTCGGCCGGCTCGTTCCTCTCGATCGGATGCGTCGGGTCGGCGCTCTCGATCCTCTCGGCGGCGTCGTTCGCGTCGATTGCGTCGTTCCGCGGCAAGAGGACCGTGGGGCGGCCCGGCGGGTGTGATCCGGAGCAGCCAGTACCTCTGGCGTAGGGGCCGGCCCGGCGCGATCAGCCGCGGCCCTTCTGGCGCTCAATCTCGCGCTGGATCTCGGCCTCGCTGGTCTCGCCGTGGTGTCCGTAGGCGCTCCAGGCGTTGGCCGCTACGCCGATGCCCCAGCCGGCCAGCACCCAGCCCGGCCAGAAGTACCCGCGACCGTTCAGCTACCACACGACCAGCAGGATGATGTTGACGACGACGTAGACCGCCAGGTGCACCTTGAAGTCGCGCTTGCGCTTGATGGACCTGGTGGCTTGCGCGCGGAGCTCGTCGTCGGTCGGCATGGTCCGTCCTCCTACAGTGTCAGAGTCCGAGACTCCTGGAGTCGTCACGTCATGACTCCGTCGCAGGCGCGGTGTCGCGCGTCAGAAGTCAGGATCAGGGAACGTCGCCTCGCGGCCTTCGGTGAAGGCAAGGATGCCTTCGACACGGTCGGTGTGGACCACCGAGCGCCAGTGATGGTCCATCATGATCGCGATAGCCTGCTCCACGGTCTCGCCTTGCGTCATCTGAACTGCTCGCTTGACCGACTGCACCGCCGTCGGCGAGTTGTCGGCGATCTTCTCGGCGATGGCAAGTGCGGCGTCCATAAACTCAGCCTTGGGATGGACTTCGTTGACCATGCCCAGACGGTGGGCTTCCTGTGCGGTGATGGGATCCCCGGTCAGCAGCATCTGCATCGCTCTACCGGGAGGCAGCACGCGCGGCAGGAAGACCGGCCCTCCGCCGCCGGCGGAGAGACCGACCATCGCCTCCGGCTGGCCGAAGACGGCCTCGTCCGAGGCGATGATGAAGTCGCAGCTGATGGCGATCTCGTTGCCTCCGCCGTAGGCCATGCCGTGCACGGCGGCGATGATCGGCCTGCTCAGCTGGCGCAGCGTGTAGAGGACGCGGTCGAAGACCTGGCGCTGGCGCAGCCACTCCTCCTTCGTCATCTGCTTGCGCTCGTAGAGGTCGCCGCCGACGGAGAAGGCGCGGTCACCCGCGCCGGTGATGACGGCGGCGCGCACGGAAGAACGGGCGGCGATCGTCTCGAGGATCTCGATGAGCTGCGCCGCCAGCGCCGTCGTGACCGCGTTGTCTGCGTGCGGCCGGTTCAGGGTGATGAGCGCCACGCGCCCGTCCGAGACGTACTCGACGAGCACGAGCTGGTTGGGCTCCTCGGAGCTCGTCGGCGGACGGTAGCCGAGTCGCTTCATTCGGGTGTCGTTGGCGTCGATCAAGGCGTCCTCCTGCGTGCGAGATCGGGTGTCACACGGCACGAAGCCGGGACAGGGGCCGTTGTGGCCCCACACGCCGCCGTTCCGCCACATGACGTCGGACGTGGGAGCAAGTGCGGCACGTAGGGTCTGCGTTCTGGTGAAGGGCGGCGGGGCCAGCCCAGCTGGCCCCGCCGCCCTCGTCACGGCGTGAAGACAGTGGAGCAGACGCGGCTACCCGAGCCGATGCGTCGACACTTCCAGTTCGGTCGCCTCGGGAAGCTTGGCCGAGCTCCGCTTCGCCCACTCTTCCTTCAGCAACTCCTCCGCCGCCTGCTCGAAGAACTCCGGCGCCGCCCACTCGTGCACGTCGAAGTCGTTCTCGATGTAGCCGTGGCTCAGCATGAAATCCTTGCCGATCTCGATGGAGGCCAGGTTCTGCGGCGACAGGTTGGGCACCATGTCGATGTGCTTGATGCCTTGGTACGTGTCCTCGACGTCCAGGTAGAAGGTCTGCTTGTCGAGGATCGCCGCGGCGGCGCGCTTGTGCTCGTTGGCCCAGCGCCCGACCTTGATCATGCCCTTCATGAAGGTGACGACGAGCTCGGGGTGCTCCTCGGCCATGACGTCGGTGCAGGTGATGACCGCCGGGATGTTGGCGACCTGAAGCGTCCAGTCCGGGTAGCGGGAGAGGTCCTCGATGGCCTTGAACTTGCCCGTCGCCTCCTGGAGGTGCTGGAAGGGCTTGCTCTGGGTGTAGATCGCGTCGACGACGCCCTTCTCGAGCCCGGTCTCCAGCGGACGGAACGCCAGGTCGTGCTTGTGGTCACGCTTGAGCCATAGCTCGGACGGGTTCTCCATGGGCTCGAGCATCGCGGGGTTGTTGTACCAGTCGTCCGGATACGGGAACTCCACGATCTCGACATCGTCCATCGTCATGCCGTTCATCCTGAGCATGAGTTCGATGCCCTGGTGCTCCTGGATGCGCCACCAGTCGTTCTTGATGGTGTTCAGACTCTTGGTGAGGCCGATCTTCCTGCCCTTGAGCTCGGAGACCCGGTAGATGTCGTCCCTGGCGCGCACCAGCAGGCAACCGCCCTCGTGCGGCGCGTGCGTCGCTCCGAGGAGTCTCGTCCTGCGACGGTCCGCGCGCACCGCGACCGGCGGGAACAGGCCGCCGAAGCGGAACAGGTTGTCCAGGTTGTGGATGTAGTGCGGGTACCAGTCGTTCCCGCGGACGGAGCGCAGGAAGGCGTACTTCACGCCGATCTTCTTGTATTCCTCGCGGGTCCAGCCCAGCTCCTGATCGACGTTGCTTGCCGATACGAGGGGGCAGTTGGTGTAGAACACTTCGTTCCAGTCCAGCTCGACGGTGCGCACCGTCGTCCCCTGGATGGTCGTCTCGGGCATGGTTGCTCCCTTTCTCTCAGATTCCGTCGTGGTGTTCGGCGCTCGGCAGACCGGCCGCCTGCCAGGCGCCGAAGCCGCCCTCGAGGTTGGCGACGTTCTCGAAGCCCATCATCTTGAGGGTGGCGCAGGCGAGCGCCGCGCGAGCACCGGAGCGGCAGTACACGATCACGCGACCGGCCGGGTCCAGCTCCGGCCTGTGCTTGGGGCTCGCGGGGTCGGCCACGAACTCGAGCAGTCCCCTGGGCACCTGCACCGCGCCGGCGATGTGGTGCTCCCACTCCACCGGCTCGCGAACGTCGACAAGCACGGCCGTGCCCGCGGCCGCCTCGGCGGCGGCGTCCTGGGGCGATACCTTCTCGAGCTGAGCGTTGGCCTCTGCGATGAGCTCGGCCACTGTCTTCGACACGGCATCCTCCTTGTGCTGACTTCGGCACTATCGAGTGTTGAACAGAGTAATACAATACTTGTCATCTTACTTCAAGGTCTGAGATAATGATGCTGGAAGGGAGGCCACGACAGTGCCGAGACGACTCGATGTCGAGCGTCGCAACGAGCTGTTGGGCGGCGTGATGCTTATCATCGCGGCGCGCGGGTTCTCCGCGGTCCAGATCTCCGAGATGGCGCGAGAGCTGCGATGCTCCGCCGCAACGCTCTACAAGATCGCGCCGAGCAAGGACAGCCTCGTGCTCCTCGCCATCGCCCGCTGGGGTGAGCGCACCTTCGCGAATCTCGAGGCCCGCGCCGCCAAGGGCGAAACCGCCTCGGAGCGCGCTCGCGCGTACTTTCGCGCCGGAGCAGAAAGCCTCCACCCCATGTCCCTGGCGTTCTACGCCGATATCGAGCGCTTCGAGTCGACGCGGCTCGTCTGGAGGACGACCATCGTCGACCGCTACATCGACCGGTTCGTCGAGCTGGTCGCGTGCGCTGAGGACGCCGGTGAGATCCGGCAGGTGAACACCCGGTTCCTCGGCGAGGTGCTCAGGCAGATCGGCTTCGTGACGCGTGACGAGCGCGTGCTGAGCGCCAGCGGACTGACCAGCGAGCAGGCGGTGCTGGAGGTCGACGCGTTGCTCTGGGACGGGATGCGTGGGGCGTAGATCGCCGGACGCGGACGGCGCGGAGGATGCCTTCTGGGCGAAGGGGAGGAGGGTGGCATGAGTGCAGATCGTACCCCTGCCGCGTACGCGGAGACCCGGCCGGTCCGCAAGCTCGGCAGGGCGCTGCGCCGGCGCCGGCGCCTGCGCGTGGGCATCACGCAGCTCTTCTACGTCCTTGTCGGTGTCGCTCTGGGACTGCTTCTACCGCTGATCCCCGTAGGGTTCACGGTGCCCCAGGCGGAGGCCGCCCAGATGCTGTTCGCCGTCGGGGCGGGCCTTCTCACGTTCATCGGCGTGGTCTTCTCGCTGCTGTTCCTGGTCGTGCAGTTCGGGACGACCACCTTCACCCCGCGCCTCAACCTCTTCCACGGCGCGCCGATCATCTGGCATGCGTTCGCGTTCTACACGGGGGTGCTCGTCTACGCCTTCGTCGCCGCCCTCAGCACGAGCGGCGACGATCGTATGACCGGTCTGGTCCCCATCGTCACCATCGTGCTCCTGCTCGTGGCGATCGCCCTCTTTCGCAGCCTGCAGATGCGTGCCTTCAGCTCGATCCAGCTCGCCGCCACGCTCACCCAGGTCACGCAGCGCGGCCGCCAGATCCTCGAAGGGGTGTATCCCGACAGGCCGCTGCCTGAGGCCGGCGACACGCAAGGTCCCCGTGCTCTGCCCCACGGCACGCGCGAGGTGATCTGGATGGGTGGGCCCGGCATCCTTCAGGCCATCGATGTCCCGCTGATCATCAGTACCGCCCGCGATGCCGACGCCGCGGTCGAGATCCTGGTGCCATTCGGCGAGACGGTGCAGCAGCGGGCCCCGGTGGCCGTCGTCCACGGGCCCGCGGACCCGTCGCTGGACGCCGTGGTGGTGAAGGCGATCCGGACTGGTCCGGACCGCACCTTCGAGCAGGACCCCGCGCTCGCGTTCCGCGTGCTCGCCGACATCGCGCTGCGAGCCGTGTCGTCGGCGATCAACGACCCGACCACGGCGGCGCAGGTCCTCGACAGCGAAGAGAGCCTGCTGCGAATCCTGATCGGCCGCGACCTCGACGTCGGCGAAGTGACTGGGCCGAGCGGCAACGCGCGCGTGCTGCTGCCCCTGCCGCGCTGGGACGACTACGTGGCTCTGGCTTTCGACGAGCTCATCGACATGGGCGCCGGCCATGTGCAGGTGCGGCGGCGCCTCGAGCGCCTGCTGCGCGACCTTCTTGCGATGGCACCGGCAAGTCGCCGCGCGCCGCTGCAGCTGCGTCTCGACGTCCTCGCGTCCAGGCGGTCGGCGGTCGAGCTCGACGCGCCGCCGGCCAAGTGAACCAGAGCGGAGGAGCGCAATGTTCTGGGCCGTCCATCCCGCGGTGGTAGTCTTCACCGCCGACAATCGCACGATCGAGGTCGCGGCCGCCGGTCCGAATACGGACACTCTGCTCTGCCCGTTCACGGCTGGGAGAAACGAGAAGGGATAGGAAGATGGTAGGTCTCGCGACCATCATGGTCATCATCCTCGTGTGGGGCGCGGTCTCCCGGCCGCTCGACCGGCGCGGGGTCACCTCGGCGATCGTCTTCGTGTGCGCCGGCTTCGTCGTCGGGTCTTCGGCGCTGGGCTGGCTCGACGTTTCCGTCGAAAGTGAGGTGGCCCAGCGCGTCACCGAGGTGGCGCTGGTCCTGCTGCTCTTCAGCGACGCCGCGCGCCTTGACCTGCGCGCTCTGCGCCACGAGCTCGGCTGGCCGAGCCGGCTCTTGCTCATCGGGCTGCCGCTGACGATGCTCGCCGGGGCCGGCGTCGGCCTGCTCGTGTTCCCCGGCATGGCCCTCGCCTCCGTCTTTCTGCTGTCGATCATGCTGTCCTCGACCGACGCCGCCCTCGGCCAGAAGGTCGTCACCGACCCCTCCGTGCCCGACCGGGTGCGCCAGGCGCTCGACGTGGAGAGCGGGCTCAACGACGGCCTCGCCGTGCCCTTCTTCCTCGTGGCCCTCGATCTCGCCAACGCCGAGCTCACGACGGGCGTCACCTGGGCGGTCGTCACGAACGCCGTCGAGCAGATCGGCTGGGGGCTCGCCGCCGGCCTCGCAGCGGGCCTCTTCGGGGCGCTGCTCTTTCGCCTCGCGGCGCGCCGCGGCTGGATCGGCGGCGAGTGGCGGCAGATCGTCGTGCTGGCCGCCGCCCTCCTCGCCTACGCCCTGGCCCTGACGCTAGGCGGCAGCGGCTTCATCGCCGCCTTCGTCGGGGGCCTCGCCTTCGGGCGCTTCTCGGACGAGCAAGGCTCCGCCGTCACCCTCTTCACGGAAGAGACCGGCGGCCTGCTGGCCGCCGTCACCTGGATCGGCTTCGGCGCCCTCGCCCTCGGCCTCGCCCTCCCGCACGTCACCTGGCAGGTCGCGCTCTATGCGGCTCTCAGCCTCACTCTCGTGCGCATGATCCCGGTGGCGATCGCCTTGGCCGGCCAAGGCATGCGGCGTCCGACCGTGGCCTTCATCGGCTGGTTCGGCCCGCGCGGCCTCGCCTCGGTGGTCTTCGCCCTCCTCGTCGTGGAGCGGGGCGTGCCAGAGGAGCAGACGCTGCTCACCACGGTGGTCCTCACCGTGGCGCTCAGCGTCCTGCTCCACGGCCTCACCTCGGCGCCCCTGGTGAGTGCCTATCACCGCTGGTACGAGAGCCACGCCAAGGTCCATCCGGCGGCGGCCGAAGCGGCGCCCGCGACGCTGCCGCGGCGTCGGCGGCACCTCGGCGCCGCCGACGTCGAACTGCTTCGCAAGGGCGAGCGGCCGGGCTGAGCAGTGACCCACTACGAGGGGGCTGCGCAACCCCATCCTCGGGAGGACGAGATGAACGTACCTGCATCGGGTGACACCAGCGTCGTGACGGTCGAGCGCAGGGCGGCGACGCCGATCGCCGGCGCCATCGCCGGCATCCTCTTCGCCGTGCTGTTCGCCGTCAGCCTCACGCTGATGACCACGACGATGTCCAGCCTCTCCCATGACACGGGCGCGTGGCTCGAGACCGGCGCGGGCCAATTCAAGTTTGCCTTGGGTCTCCTGCCGTTCGCCGGGCTCTTCTTCCTGTGGTTCATCGCCGTGGCTCGGGAGCGCCTGGGCCGTTTCGAGGACCAGTTCTTCGCGACCATCTTCCTCGGCAGCGGCCTGCTCTTTCTGGCGATGATGTTCGCGGCCGCTGCCTCGGCGGGCGCTCTTGTGGCGGCCTACGCCCACGACCCAGAGGGGTTCGCCGCCAGCAGTACGTACTACTACGCCCGCCTGACCGTCGCGCAGATCTTCGGCATCTACGCCCTGAAGATGGCCGCCATCTTCCTGATCTCACAAGCCACGCTCTGGGTGCGCACCGGGGTGATGCCGCGGTGGATGGCACTGCTCACCTACGCGCTGGCACTCGTCCTGCTCTTCATCTTCACGCAGTCGCCGTGGATCATCCTCGTCTTCCCGGCGTGGGTGCTCATGGTGAGTGTGTACATCCTTGTCGCGCGTCTCGCCGGAAGCCGGCCGGACGCGCGTGTCGACGCGCCGCGGCCGCAAGACTGATGAGGTCGCGTGTCTTGACGAGCGTCGCCGCCGGGGCGCGGCTCGTCATCGCCCACGACCTCCCGCGACACGCCGCGGCCCTCACGTACTACCTTGTCCTCTCCGTCTTCCCCATCCTCATCGTGGTCACGGCGCTGCTCGGCCTCGTCGGGCTCACGCCCGACGCGCTGCAGGCGCTGCTCGATGCCGTCGCGCAGCTCGGCTCGGAGTGGGCCGTCGAGTTCGTGCGTGCCACCATGGACGGCATCCTTTCGAGCAGCGGCACGCCGCTGCTGCTCAGCGCCAGCATCCTCTTGGCGCTGTGGACCGCCTCCGGCTACGTGGCGGCGTTCATGTGGGCCGCCGGCGATGTCTGCGGCGAGCGCGACACGCGACCCTGGCTGGGCGGCCTCGCGCTACGCCTCGGGCTCGCGCTCCTGCTCGCCGTGCTGGTCGCAGTGGCCGCGCTGGTCGTAGTCCTGGCCACCCCGTTCGCCCAGTGGCTGGGCGAGCTGCTGGGCATCGGCGAGGCGGCGCTCGGCTTCTGGACGACCGTCGACTGGCCGTTCTTCTTCGCCCTTGCCGTGGTCGTCTTCCTGCTCCTCTACCGCGCCGCGCCGCACGCGCGCATGCGGCGCGTCCGCGACGACCTCGTCGGCGCCTCCTGCGGCGTGGCCGTGTGGCTGCTCGCCTCCGCCGGCTTCAGCTTCTACCTGGCGAACTTCGCCTCCTACGAACGCGTGTACGGCGTGCTCGGCACCGCCATCGCCTTCCTCGTGTGGGCCTGGATCCTCGACCTCACGCTGCTCGGCGGGCTGGAGGTGAGCCTGGCGCTGGGGAAGAGGCGCGGCGTACGGAGGCCCGAAGGACGCACACAGGAAGCGGCACGCGAGCGTTGAACACCGTCCCGTCCGGTATGGACCCCTCAAACGACGACCGAGACGGCGAGGAGCGAGTGAACGTCCCCCATCAGGCACGCTGGCAGATCCCCGACCCCCTGCGCAAGATCGGTACTGCGAGCTGGCTGACGCTCGGCGCCGCCGCCCTCCTGATAGGGGTCCTTCTCCTGCTCGCAGTGGCGCGCACCATCACCATACCGCTGATCCTCGGCATCATGTTCGGCATCGCCGCGTTCCCGCTCACCGACTGGTTTGAGCGCCGCCTCCATCGTCGAGCTCTGGCGGCGCTCGTGGTCACCGCGCTGGCCGTCGCGGTCACCGCGCTGGTCGGCTACATTGTCGTCGACCAGCTGATTGGCCAGGCAGCGACGATCGGCAAGAATCTCGAGGCCGGCGCGCAGGATCTGAAGACGGCCGTCGGCAGCGATAGCGGCGCTGCGGACGCCGTCGATCAGCTGGAGACCAGCGTCAAGGACAACTGGAAGACGCTGCTGCGAGGGGCGATCACTCTGGCCGGCGGGGCCGTCAGCAGTCTGGCGGCCTTGTTCCTCGCCATCTTCCTCTCGTTCAACATCTTCTTCCTCCTGCAGAAGGACGGCCGCAAGCTCAAGCGCTGGGCCGCCCGGCACCTGCTGCTACCGCCGCCGCTCGCCGCCTCGATCCTCGGCGACGCCGTGCACGCCGTGCGCGGCTACTTCGTCGGCACCTCGATCGTCGCTCTCCAGAACGCCGGCGTGATCTTCATCGCCGCCCTCGCCCTCGGTACGCCGATCCCGTTCGTGATCGCCGTCGTCGTCTTTCTGTTCGCCTTCGTCCCCTTCATCGGCGCCATCGTCGGCGGTGCCTTCGCCGTGATCATGGCCTACGCCGGGGGCGGGACGACCGACGCCCTCATCATGCTGGTCGTCGTCTTCATCGCCAACGGCGTGCTGCAGACGGTCGTCCAGCAGATCGCCCTGGGGTCGGCCCTCAATCTGCACCCGCTCGCCGTGCTGGTGGCGACGATCACGGGCAGCATCATCGCGGGGCCGATCGGCGGCGTCATTTCAGCCCCGCTCACCGCCACCGCGGTCATGGCCGTCGGTCGCATCCGGGCATCGGGCCTGTTCGCAGCCCCCAGCGAGCAACCTGCGCCAGACGTTCTCCCCGACACCGGCTAGTCGGCCGGCAATCGACGCGCTCCTCCCGGACGGACTCCGCACGTCGTAGTCATGCACCCTTTCGGCCGGCGGGGGAGCGAAGTACAATCCGCCAACGAATCTGTGTGACCGTTCGGTGACTTCGTTGACGAACGCCCACAGACACACGAGGGGGATCTGATGGCCAGGCAGAAGACGTCCGGAGCGAAAGTCGCGGCAGTCGCGGCGGCCGGCGCCGGCCTCATCCTCTTCACGCTGGCCGCCGGCCAGTTCCTCATGGCGCTGGATTCGTCGGTCATGAACGTCTCCATCGCCACCGTCGCTGAGGACCTCGGTACGACTGTGCAGGGGGTGCAGACGGCGATCACGCTGTACACGCTGGTCATGGCCAGCCTCATGATCCTCGGCGGCAAGATCGGCGGCATGATCGGGCGCAAGCGCGCCTTCTCCATCGGCTGCATCATCTACGGCTGCGGATCGCTGACGACGGCGCTGGCTCCCAACCTCACGGTGCTGATCATTGGCTGGTCGTTCATCGAGGGCATCGGGGCCGTGCTCATCATGCCCGCGATCGTCGGGCTCGTGGCGGGCAACTTTCCGCCCAGCGGGCGCGCGCGCGCCTACGGGCTCATCGCGTCCGCGGCGGCCATCGCCATCGCCGTCGGCCCCGTCATCGGCGGCTTCATGACCACGTACTTCTCCTGGCGCTACGTCTTCGCCGGCGAGGTGATCGTCGTCCTCGCCATCCTCGTGCTGGCGCGCCGCGCCGCGGACGAACCGGTCGGCCAGCGTCCGCACCTCGACCTGGTCGGCGTCGTGGTGTCGGCGGCAGGGCTCGCATTGTTCGTCCTCGGCGTGCTCATGTCCTCCACGTGGGGATGGGTCCTGCCCAAGGAGGGCGCGACCTCGCTCCTCGGCCTCTCCCTCACGATCTGGTTCATCCTCGCCGGCCTCTTTCTCCTGTGGCTGTTCTTCCGCTGGCAACGGCGTCTCGAGCACGCCGGCAAGGAGCCGCTCATCGCCCCGTCGCTGCTGCAGCACCAGCAGCTTACCGGGGGGCTCATCACGTTCATGTTCCTGTTCCTGATCCAGGCGGGCGTGTTCTTCACCGTGCCGCTGTTTCTCTCGGTGGTGCTGGGGCTGTCGCCCATGGAGACCGGCGTGCGGTTGCTGCCGCTTTCGCTGGCGCTGCTAATCGCCGCCGCCGGCATCCCACGGCTTCTGCCCCACGCCTCGCCGCGCCGCATCGTCCGCGTCGGCCTGCTGGCGCTCGTCGCCGGCGTCGTGTTGCTGATCGCCAGCCTCGAGGTCGGCGCCGACTCCTCGATCGTGTTCGTCCCCATGCTCATCATCGGCCTCGGCATCGGCGCGCTCGCTTCGCAGCTGGGCAACGTCACCGTCTCAGCGGTGCCCACCGAGAAGAGCGCCGAGGTCGGCGGGCTGCAGAACACCGCCACCCAGCTCGGCGCCTCCCTCGGCACCGCGCTGGCGGGTTCGATCCTCATCGCCGCCCTCACGGCCTCGTTCCTGACTGGGATCGAGCAGAACCCCAACGTGCCGCAGCAGATGAAAGATCAGGCCAACGTGCAGCTGGCCGCCGGCGCTCCGTTCATCTCCGACAGCGCTCTTGAGACGCAGCTGGCCGACGCTGATGTTCCGGCCGACGTGGCCAACGAGGTCCTGGACCAGAACGAGAAGTCGCAGATCGCCGGTCTACGCGCCGCGCTCGCGGTGCTGACCCTCATGGGCGTGATCGCCCTGTTCTTCACGGGGCGGATCCCGAAGAAGCAGCCGGGGTCGGAGCCGACAGCGGAGCCGGAGCCGGCGTAGCCGCCGCCTGCACCTAGCAGAATCGCGGAATAGGGCGCGACCGCAGCGGGCGCGCCCCGAACCGTTTTCGCTCCACGTCCTGACCCCGCTGGAGCGCCTCGAGATGGCTCGCGTACCAGCGGTGATGGGCGGTCACCAAGGGCGCCGAGGTGAGGCCGTGAAGGAGGACGATGGCCATCACGGTGGTGGCGACCGTAGCCAGCAACGTCTCCCGCTGTGGTACCCCCTGCTCGATGAGGAGGAGGCCAAACACGATCGCGGCGAGGCCACGCGGGCTGAACCAGTCGATGTTCTTCTGCTGGGTCGCGACTTCGACGACCCGCTCTTCCTGCAGGTCAAGGAGGCCGGCCCGTCCGTGCTGGAAGCTCTGGGCGAGACTCGGCGAGCGACTGCCTCGATCGCGGAGATCGAGGGCCTCCTCTGGCACTCGTTCCTCAAGTTCCGGAATGGGTCAGGCGCATCGCAGGACGCCGCGACTATGCGTGAATATCGTTACTTGACATTGCGATTTTCAAAGATAGTGTCAGGCCCATGATACCGCGCCCGACCGGGATCGCCGAGATCGACCGTACGCTCGCCATGCATCCGATCGCAGCCTTGGTAGGTCCTCGCCAATGCGGCAAGACAACGTTGGCGAGGATGATCGCGGAGCGTCAGCCATCCACCTACTTCGACCTCGAGAATCCCGTTGATCTGCGCCGCTTGACCGCACCCCTGAGCGTACTGCAGGAGCTCTCCGGGCTCGTGATCATCGATGAGGTACAACGACGACCAGACCTCTTCGAGCTCCTGCGAGTGCTGGTGGATCGACCTCAGAACGCGGCTCGGTTCCTGCTCCTCGGCTCGGCGTCACCGCACTTGGTCAAGGGTGTCTCGGAATCGCTCGCCGGACGCATCGGATTCATCGACCTGGCCGGGTTCGACCTCTCGGAAGTGGGCGCAGCCGCACGCGACCGGCTCTGGCTGCGCGGCGGCTTTCCGCGGTCCTTTCTCGCGGCGGATGATTTCGCCAGCCAGGCATGGCGCCAGGACTTTGTGCGCACCTTTCTCGAACGCGACATTCCGCAACTCGGCATCACGATCCCGGCGGAGACCCTGAGGCGCTTCTGGACAATGGTCGCCCATTATCACGGGCAGGTCTGGAACGCGGCGCAGCTCGCCCGTTCGATGGGCACGTCGGAGTTGACGGCGCGTCGCTATCTCGACATTCTCTCCGGCGCCTACGTGGTGCGGATCCTCCCCCCGTGGTTCGAGAACATCCGCAAACGTCAGGTCAAGGCGCCCAAGACCTACATTCGCGACAGCGGGATCCTCCATGCGCTCCTTCAGTTGACGACGCTGTCGGACGTTCAGTCCCACCCCAAACTCGGAGCATCATGGGAGGGCTTTGCTCTGGAAGAGGTCGTCGGCGCGCTCAAGACCCGTGACGCCTACTTCTGGGCGACGCATGGCGGCGCCGAACTGGATCTGCTCATACGCGCCGCCGGCAAGAACTACGGCTTTGAGCTCAAGTACGCCGATGCGCCCGGGGCGAGCCGTTCCATGCACGTCGCCATTGAGGATCTCTCGCTCGAACACCTCTGGGTCGTCTACCCGGGGACTCAGGAATACGCGCTTGCCGACAGGATCTCGGTCGTTCCTCTCGATTCCATCCCGCAACTGGCACACACGCTTCAACAGAGCAAGGAGTGATGCGACATGACCGAACCATTCAAGGGAGTCATCAACGTCGACATTCGGGATTCGACGCCCGATTGGGCGCCGTTCGAGTCGCCGAAGGCGCCGGACGGAGCGCCCAACGTCGTCTACGTCGTGCTCGACGACGTAGGCTTCTCGGCGATGAGCTGCTACGGCGGGCCGATCCCGACGCCCAACATCGACAGGATCGCCGCCGACGGCGTGCGCTACACGCAGTGGCACACCACGGCGCTCTGTTCGCCGACCCGTTCGTGCCTGCTCACCGGCCGTAACCACACGCGCAACTCGATGGCCTGCATCACCGAGGCGGCGATCGGCTTCCCCAACGCCAGCGGCACGATCCCCCCCGAGAACGGCATGCTCTCCGAGATCCTCGGCAACCTGGGCTGGAACACATACATGGTCGGCAAGTGGCACCTCTGCCCGACCGACGAGATGAACCTGGCCGCGCCGCGCCGCAACTGGCCGTCCGGGCGCGGCTTCGAGCGCTGGTACGGATTCCTCGGCGCCGAGACCAACCAGTGGTATCCCGAGCTGGTCTACGACAACCACCCGGTCGACCCTCCAAAGTCGCCGGAGGAGGGTTACCACTTCACCGACGACATCACCGACAAGGCGATGGAGTTCATCAAGGACGCCAAGGCGATCGCGCCCGACAAGCCGTTCTTCCTCTACTACGCGCCCGGCGCCTGCCACGCGCCGCACCACGCGCCCAAGGAGTGGATCGAGAAGTTCAAAGGCCAGTTCGACATGGGCTATGAGGCGATGCGCGAGCAGACCCTTGCCCGCCAGAAATCGATGGGCCTCGTCCCGCCCGACACCGAGCTCCCACCGATCAACCCGATCGGCACGCCCGAGACGCGCACAGGCCCCGACGGCAAGCCGTTCCCGCTGATGGACACCACCAAGCCCTGGGACTCGCTCTCAGACGGTGAGAAGAAACTGTTCGCCCGCATGGCAGAGGTGTACGCGGGCTTCCTCGCCCACACCGACCACCACATCGGCCGCCTGCTCGACTACCTCGAGTTCACCGGCCAGCGCGAGAATACGCTGGTCATGCTCGTGTCGGACAACGGCGCCAGCGGCGAGGGCGGGCCCAACGGGTCGGTCAACGAGAACAGGCTCTTCAACGGCATGCCCGACGACCTCGACTCCGCCCTCGCAATGCTCGACGAGCTCGGCGGCCCGAAGACCTACAACCACTATGCGAACGGCTGGGCGATGGCCTTCAACACGCCCTTCAAGATGTGGAAGCGCTACGAGTTCAACGGCGGCACGTCCGACCCATGCATCGTCTCCTGGCCGGCCGGCATGAAGGCCAGGGGCGAGCTCAGGACCCAGTACCATCACGCGATCGACCTCGTCCCCACGGTGCTCGACTGCCTCGGTGTCGAAGCCCCGCAGGCAATCAAGGGGCACGTGCAGAGCGGCTTTGACGGAGTGAGCATGCGCTACAGCTTCGACGACGCCGCGGCCGACGGGGCGCGCAAGACCCAGTTCTACTCGATGCTCGGCTCGCGGGGCATCTGGCACGAAGGCTGGAAGGCCGTGACCACCCATCCCACGATCGCCGGGTGGAGCAACTTCAACGACGACACCTGGGAGCTGTACCACGTCGACGCGGACCGCTCCGAGCTCCACGATCTCTCCAAGGAGAACGGGGGCAAGCTCAGGGAGCTGCAGAACCTGTGGTTCGCCGAGGCCGGCAGAAACGGCGCCTTCCCGCTCGACGACCGCTCTGCGCTCGAGATCGTCCTGACGCCGCGGCCGCTGCTCGCGGCGCCGCGCGACCGCTACGTCTACTTCCCCGACACCGCCGACGTCCCGGAGCAGCAGGCCGTTAACGTGCGCAACCGCTCCTTCGCGATCGGGGCTCTGGTCGACATCCCGGCGCCGGGCGCCGAGGGCGTCCTGTTCGCTCATGGAGCGCGCTTTGGCGGGCACGCCCTCTACATCAAGGACAACAGGCTGCACTACGTCAACAGTTTCGTCGGCAAGTTCGAGCAGAAGGTCGACGCGACCGAGGACATCCCGACGGGCGAGAACCTCATCCTTTCCGCGTCGTTCGACAAGGACGGCGAGGATCCACCTGGCGTGGCCACCGGCCTCCTGTCGCTCTACCACGGCGAGAAGAAGGTCGGTGAGGGGCGGATCAAGACCCAGCCGGGCTTCTTCTCGCTGGCCGGAGAGGGCCTGTGCGTCGGCCGCGACAGCGGGGAGGCCGTCACCGACGACTACCCGGGCACGTCTCCGCACCGCTTCACCGGAGGCACCATCAAGCGTGTCGCCGTCGACGTCAGCGGCGAGCCCTACCTCGACCTGGAGCGCGAAGCGGCGGCGATGCTGGCGCGGGAGTAGCGCCAGAACCCCACTCTCCATCACAAGGAGTCCCGATATGACCGACCAGAAGTGGGCGCACCACAGCGTGGCCGAACGACAGGCCGCGGGAAGAGAGGCCCGCAAGTCGGCGCCCCGCACGTCACACGGGGACTGGAAGCCGGCGTCCGACCGGCCCGATCCGATCGCCCTCCTCAGGGCGCAGGACGAAAACCGCATGGCCGACCTGGTCCCCATCCGCTGGGGGCGCATGTCTGCCTCGCCGTTCACCTTCTACCGCGGCTCGGCGGTGCTCATGGCCGCCGATCTGGCGCCCATGCCGAGGACCGGCCTGGACGTCCAGCTCTGCGGCGACGCCCACGTCGCGAACTTCGGGCTCTACGGCTCGCCCGAGCGCGAGCTGCTCTTCGACGTGAACGACTTCGACGAGACGCTGCCGGGCCCGTTCGAGTGGGACCTCAAGCGGCTCGCCGCCAGCTTCGTCCTGGCGGGCCGGGAGAACGGCTTCGACGAGGACGTGGCCCGCGAGACGGCGCTGGCGGCCGTGCGCTCCTATCGTGAGCACATGACGGCGTACGCCGAGATGCGCGAGCTAGACGTGTGGTACTCGCGCGTCGTCGCCGACGACATGCTGGAGATGGCACGTGCGAGCCGTGCCGCCAAGGCGCCATCCGGGAGCGTCGACAAGGCCGGGATCAAGAGGACTGAGAAGGACCTCGCCAAGACGCGCAGCCGGGATAACCTCCAGGCGGCCGGCAAGCTGACCGAGGTCGTCGACGGGGTGCGGCGCATCGTCGATCAACCGCCGCTCGTCATGCACATGGAGGGGCTCCAGGACGCCGCGCTCATTCACAGCCTCTTCGACCAGTACAAGCGCACGCTGGCTGACGACCGGCGTACGCTTCTCGACCGCTTCGACATCGTCGACGTCGCCCGCAAGGTCGTCGGCGTGGGCAGCGTCGGCACGCGCTGCTTCATCGGTCTGCTGCTCGGTCGCGACCTCGACGACCCGCTCTTCCTGCAGGTCAAGGAGGCTGGCCCGTCCGTGCTGGAACCCTACCTCGGCAGGAGCCGCTTCACGCATGCCGGCCACCGCGTCGTCGCGGGGCAGCGCCTCATGCAGGCGGCCAGCGACATCTTCCTCGGCTGGATGACGGGCAAGCCCGAGGGGCGTCAGTTCTACTGGCGCCAGCTTCGGGACATGAAGGGCTCGCTCGACACCGCGCTCCTCAAGCCGCCGGGTATGGAGATCCTCGCCACCCTGTGCGGCTGGACGCTGGCCCGCGGTCACGCGCGCTCGGGTCGGCGCATCGCCATCGCGTCGTATCTCGGGGTCAGCGACCGGTTCGACCAGGCGATCGCCGATTTCGCCCAAGCCTACGCAAACCAGGCCGAGAGGGACCACGCCGCACTTCTCAAGGCGATCAAGCAGGGCAAGATCCCGGTCGAGAGCGGAATCTGACAGTCGCCCAGGACGGGGGCGACGGGCGGCCGGAAGAGCCGCCCGTCGCCCCCGTCTCCGGCTCCTCTCGGTGCAGCGGATTGACCAAGCCCTGAGTGCTGAACAGGGTAGAATGCAGCGTCCCAGTGATCACTCGGTAGCCCTACTGCGGGCACCCCGTCAGCGCGGCAGGAGGGCACGTGGGCTCAGCGATCGGCGAGATGCTCCCTCTGGCGATCGGTATCGCCATCAGTCCGCTGCCGATCATCGCCATCATCCTGATACTCACGACGCCGAAGGCACGCGGCAACGGCCTCGCCTTTCTCGGCGGCTGGCTGCTCGGGCTGACAGTGGTCGCCACCATCGTCCTCATAGTGGCGGACGCCGCGGGTGCGGACACGTCGAGCGGACCGTCGCGGGCTGTCAGCCTGATCAAGCTCGTGCTCGGCCTGCTGCTCCTGGTGCTTGCCTGGCGGCGATTCAAGAAGCGCCCCAAGCCGGGCGAGGAGGCGCCCGTGCCGAAGTGGATGAGGGCGCTGGACGGCTTCACGCCCGTTCGGTCCCTGGCGGTCGGGGCGCTGCTCTCTGGCCCGAAACCGAAGAACCTCATCCTCAACGCAGCGGCGGCGGCCGGTATTGCCCAGTCGGGCATCGGCGGCTTTCAGCAGGCGGTGGTCATGCTTCTTCTTGTCGTCGTCGGCAGCCTGGGTATCATCGTCCCGGTGGGCGTGTACTTCGCCATGGGCGACAGGGCGGCGCCGGTGCTCGATGGGTGGAAGACGTGGCTGGCGGCCAATAACGCCACGGTGATGACCGTGCTCTTCGTGGTCTTCGGTGTCGTGTTGATCGGCAAGGGCATCGGCGGGCTGTCGTGAAGCCGCCGCGAACGTGAGCCTGCCGAGCCCGCCACCCGCGTTCCATCTGCTGGCCAAGCCCACGGGCTCCGTGTGCAACCTGGACTGCGCCTACTGCTTCTTTCTGGAGAAGGAGAAGCTGTACCCGGGGGCGCGGTCGCGCATGAGCGACGAGTTGCTCGAGCGCTACGTCCGGCAACTCATCGAGGCGCATCGCGCGCCCGAGGTCACGATCGCCTGGCAGGGCGGCGAGCCCATGCTGATGGGCCTCGAGTTCTTTCGCCGCGCGGTCGAGCTGGCGAAGAAGTACGCCCGCCCGGGGATGACCGTAAGCCACTCGATCCAGACCAACGGCACCAAGATCAACGGCGACTGGGCGCGCTTCTTCAAGGAGAACGGCTTCCTCGTCGGCCTCAGCATCGACGGGCCCCGCGAGCTGCACGACGCCTACCGCCGCGACAAGGCCGGCAAGCCCACGTTCGACAAGGTCATGCGCGGCTTCGCGGCCCTCCGCGAGCACGGCGTAGAGTGGAACGCCCTGACGACCGTCCACGCCGCCAACGCCGCGCACCCTGTAGAGGTCTACCGCTTCTTGCGCGACGAGTGCGGCGCGCAGTTCATCCAGTTCATCCCCATCGTGGAGCGGCCCACCGGCGACGGGGTGCCGTACGGCGCCGCGGTCACCGACCGCTCCGTGACCGCCGACCAGTGGGGCGCCTTTCTGATCGGAGTTTTCGAGGAGTGGGTGCGGCGCGACGTCGGCGAGGTGTACGTGCAGTTGTTCGACGTCGCCCTGGCCAACTGGTACGGCGAGCCAGCCGGCCTGTGCGTGCACGCGCCGACCTGCGGCGCGGCGCTCGCCCTTGAGTTCAACGGCGACGTGTACGCCTGCGACCACTTCGTGGAGCCCGCCTACCTGCGCGGCAACATCGGCGAGCGGCACCTCGCGGAGCTCGTCGGCGCGCCAGAGCAGCGCCGGTTCGGGCAGGACAAGCTCGACACGTTGCCGCAGTACTGCCTCGCGTGCGACGTGCGCTTTGCCTGCCACGGCGGCTGCCCCAAGGATCGCTTCATCACGACGCCCGCCGACGCGACGCCGCCGAAGGAGCCGGAGCTCAACTACCTCTGTTCCGGCTTCAAGGCGTTCTTCCATCATGTGGACGCGCCCCTGCAACGCATGTGCGCGCTGCTGCGAGAGGGCCGCGCACCGTCGGAGATCGTCGCTGAGTACCGCACCGACGAAGCCAGAAGCACGACCCCAGGAGGCGACTGACATGACCCGACCCGTCATCGACGAGGATCTCTGCACCGGATGCGGCAGCTGCGAGGCGATCTGCCCCGCCGTGTTCGAAGTGGGCGACGACGGTATCTCGCACGTGATCGATCCCGAGGGCCGTGAGGCCGCCGGCTGCTGCGAGGAGGCGGCCGAGGACTGCCCGGTTGACGCCATCTCGCTCGAGTAGCGCAGGTACGCCGCGAGCCGGCTTACGACCTCGCCTCGCCGTTGACCGCCGGGTAGCATGGGGCATCCAGATTCTGACCCCGAAGCTCAAACCGGACAACTCGTAAGAGCGTAAGGAGTGATGGCATATGCGCGAACCCTTCAAGGGCGTCATCAACGTCGACATCCGGGATTCGACGCCCGACTGGGCGCCGTTCGAGCCGCCGCAGGCGCCGGACGGAGCGCCCAACGTCGTGTACGTTGTCCTCGACGACGTCGGCTTTTCCGCGATGAGCTGCTACGGCGGTCCCATCGAGACGCCCAACATCGACAGGATCGCGGCCGACGGCGTGCGCTACACGCAGTGGCACACGACGGCCCTCTGCTCGCCGACCCGCTCGTGCCTGCTCACCGGCCGCAACCACACGCGCAACAGCATGGCCTGCATCACCGAGGCCGCGCTCGGCTTTCCCAACGCCAGCGGCACCATCCCGCCCGAGAACGGCATGCTCTCCGAGATTCTCGGCGAGCTGGGCTGGAACACCTACATGGTCGGCAAGTGGCACCTCTGCCCGAGCGACGAGATGAACCTGGCCGCGCCGCGCCGCAACTGGCCCTCAGGTCGCGGCTTCGAACGTTGGTACGGGTTCCTCGGCGCCGAGACCAACCAGTGGTATCCCGAGCTGGTCTACGACAACCACTCGGTCGACCCACCGAAGTCACCAGAAGACGGCTATCACTTCACGGAGGACATCACCGACAAAGCCCTGGAGTTCATCAAGGACTCCAAGGCCATCGCGCCGGACAAGCCGTTCTTTCTCTACTACGCGCCCGGCGCCTGCCACGCCCCGCACCATGCGCCCAGAGAGTGGATCGACAGGTTCAAGGGCCAGTTCGACATGGGCTACGAGGCGATGCGCGAGCAGACCCTGGCGCGCCAGAAGAAGATGGGCCTCGTGCCACGGAACACCGAGCTGCCGCCGCTCAATCCCATCGGCACGCCCGCGACGCGCACGGGCCCCGACGGCCAGCCGTTCCCGGCGCTCGACACCACCAAGCCGTGGGACTCGCTGTCGAGTGACGAGAAGCGGCTCTTCGCGCGCATGGCCGAGGTCTACGCCGGCTTCCTGGCGCACGCCGACCACCACCTCGGGCGCCTGCTCGACTACCTCGAGGCGGCCGGGCAACGCGAGAACACGCTCGTCATCCTCGTGTCCGACAACGGCGCCAGCGGCGAGGGCGGCCCCGACGGGTCGGTGAACGAGAACCTCCTCTTCAACGGCATCCCCGACGACCTGCAGGCCAACCTCGCCATGCTCGACGAGCTCGGCGGGCCGAAGACCTACAACCACTACACCAACGGCTGGGCGATGGCCTTCAACACGCCGTTCAAGATGTGGAAGCGCTACGAGCTCAACGGCGGCACCGCCGACCCGTGCATCATCTCGTGGCCGGCCGGCCTCAAGGCCAAGGGCGAGCTCCGGGACCAGTACCACCACGCGATCGACATCGTGCCGACCATCCTCGACTGCCTCGATGTGGAAGCCCCGGAGGCCGTCAAAGGCCACGTGCAGAGCGCCTTTGACGGCGTGAGCATGCGCTACAGCTTCGCCGACGCCGCCGCCGCCGGCACGCGCACGACCCAGTTCTACTCGATGCTCGGTTCGCGCGCGATCTGGCACGAGGGCTGGAAGGCGGTCACCACCCATCCGACGCTCAGCGGCTGGAGCAACTTCAATGCCGACGAGTGGGAGCTTTACCACACCGACGTCGACCGCTCTGAGCTGCACAACCTGGCGGCGGAGAACCGGGAGAAGGTCCGCGAGCTGGAGAACCTGTGGTTCGCGCAGGCGGGCGCCAACGACGCCTTCCCGCTCGACGACCGCTCACCGCTCGAGATCGCCCTCACGGACCGGCCGCAGCTTGCCGCCCCGCGCGACCGCTACACCTACTTCCCCGACATCGCAGACGTCCCCGAGACGCAAGCGGTCAACATCCACAATCGCTCCTACGCCATCGGCGCCCTGGTCGACATCCCTGCGGCCGGCGCGGAGGGCGTGCTGTTCGCCCACGGAGCGCGCTTCGGCGGCCACGCCCTGTACGTCAAGGACAACCGGCTGCACTACGTCAACAGCTTCGTGGGCGTGGTGGAGCAGAAGATCGACGCCACCGAGGACCTGCCGACCGGCGAGAACCTGATCCTCTCGGCTTCGTTCGACAAGCTGGGCGAGGACCCGCCCGGCGTGGCCGCAGGCATCCTGTCGCTGTACTACGGCGACAAGAAGGTCGGCGAGGGCCGGATCAAGACCCAGCCGGGCTACTTCGCGCTGGGCGGCGAGGGCCTGTGCGTCGGGCGCGACAGCGGCGAGCCCGTCACCGACGACTACCCTGGCGAATCACCGTACCGTTTCACCGGCGGCGCCATCAGGCAGGTGACCGTCGACGTCAGCGGCGAGCCCTACCTCGACCTGGAGCGCCATGCCCAGGCGATGCTCGCTCGGGAGTAGACGCAAGGAGACATCACCGTGACCGATCCACTTGCTTCGTGGAACGACGGCGCCGCCAAGAGCGCGATTCTTGAGTTCGTCACGCACGTGACCACGGCGGACAGCCCAACGTTCGTGCCGCCGGCGGCGCGCATCGCCACCTTCGACAACGACGGCACCCTGTGGCTGGAGAAGCCCATGTACATCCAACTGCAGCACGGCCTGCGAGCTATAGGGACGATGGCCGCCGACAAGCCGGAGCTGCGCGAGCGCCAGCCGTTCAAGGCCGTCCACGAGAAGGACATGGCCTGGTTCGGCAAGGTCGCGGCCGACTACGCGAGCGGCGATCCGGGCGGGGTCTACACTCTCGCGGCCGGCGTCACAGAGGCGTTCGAAGGACTGACGGTCGAGGAGTTCGAGGCGGACGCCCTGGAGTTCCTGAACAGCGTGCAGGACGCGCGCTTCAAGAAGCCCTACGCGCAGTTGACCTACGCCCCGATGGCCGAGCTGATCCACCACCTGCAGGGCAACGGCTTTCAGGTCTTCCTCACATCGGGGGGCGGGCGCGACTTCATGCGCGCGGTCTGCGAGGAGATCTACGATATCCCACGCGCCAGGGCCATCGGGAGCAGCGTGACGTTCCAGTACATCGAGGATGCGCACGGCGTGGCGCAAGTGATACGCACCAAGGAGGTTGAGCTGCCCATCGACGACGGTCCCGGCAAACCTGCGCACATCCATCGCGCCATCGGGCGCCGGCCGATCATGGCGGCGGGCAACTCCGACGGCGACATCCACATGCTCAAGTACGTCGGCGGGCACTCCGGCCTCACGCTCGGCCTGCTGGTGCATCACGACGACGCCGAGCGCGAATACGTCTACGACGGCGGTGCGGAGAAGGCGCTCCAGCTGGCCGCGAAAGAGGGCTGGGTCGTGGTCAGCATGAAGGACGACTGGAAGAGGGTGTTCTGAGCCTCCTGCCCACCGGCCAGAAGCACCACGGAACCGAGAGTGCCGTCCGCCCATCTCGCCCCGCCGCCGCGGTGATAGCCTCAAGCGTGGCCGCCAACCTCCACAAGGACGAGCACGCTGTCATCCTCGCTTGACCTCGCCGCACTCGTGCGCCAGCTCGCCGGCCGCGCCGCGGGCGCCGAGGCCAACGTGCAGGCCGATGTGCGCACCCTGCTGCTGTACGGCGGCCTCAACCTCGGCGAAGACGACCTCGTGGAAGCCGAGCTCGAGGTCCAGGTCGGCGGCGGCCGGCGCATCGACATCGAGACCGGCCTCACGGCCATCGAGATCAAGCGCGACCTGCGCAGCGCCGGTGTGCGCGACCAGGCCGAGAGGCAGCTCGCGGGCTACGTCCGCGCCCGCTCGGCCGCGCTGGCGCAGCGCTACGCGGGCATCCTCACGGACGGCGCCGAGTGGCGCCTGTATCACCTTGTGGACGATGAGCTCGAGGAGGTCTCGCACTTCGAGCTCACTCCCGGTCGGCCGGACGTGGAGGGCCTCGTCGTCTGGCTCGAAGGCGCGTTGGCCACGGCCGAGGCCATCGCGCCGACGCCGAAGGAGATCGAGCGCCGCCTCGGCGCACGCAGCTCGGCGCACGCGCTGGCCTACGCCGAGCTCCACCGGCTCTACGACAAGAATCACGCCGACCCCACGGTCGTCCTGAAGCGGCAGCTCTGGGCGCGCCTGCTGCGCACGGCCTTCGGCACCAACTTCGTCGACGACGATCAGCTGTTCATCGACCACACGCTGCTGGTCGTCTCCGCCGAGGTCATCGCGCACGCCGTGGTGGGCCTCGACCCGGCGCTGCTGCCGCCGGCGTCGGTGCTCAGCGGGCAGCGCTTCGCGCAGGCCGGCATCGCGGGGGTCATCGAGCAGGACTTCTTCGATTGGGTCGTGGAAGTGCCGGAGGGCGAGGCCTTCGTCCAGGCGCTCGCCCAGAGGCTCACGCGTTTCGCCTGGGAAGACGTCGAGCACGACGTCATGAAGGTGCTCTACGAGAGCATCATCAACGCCGACTGGCGCCACCGCCTCGGCGAGTACTACACGCCGGACTGGCTGGCCGAGAGCATCGTCGCCGAGACCGTCGACCGGCCTCTCGAGCAGCGCGTGCTCGATCCGGCCTGCGGATCGGGCACCTTCCTCTTCCAGGCCGTGCGCCACTACCTGAGCGCGGCCGCCGCGGCCGGCATGTCCGACGCCGAGGCGATCAGCGGCGCCACCGAGCACGTGCTCGGCATCGACGTGCACCCGGTGGCCATCACGCTGGCGCGGCTCACGTACCTGCTGGCGATCGGCCGGGGCCGGCTACAAGCGCCCGGCCGGCCCAACATCCACGTGCCCGTCTGGCTGGGAGACTCCGTGCAGTGGCGCACCGCGGGCACCAGCCTCTGGGCACACGAAGGACTCACGATCGGCATCGACGATGACGTTCAGCTCTGGGCCAGCAGCCTCCACTTCCCCAGCCGCCTGCTCGGCGACGCCCCCGCCTTCGACCGCCTCGTGGAAGAGCTCGCGCACCGCGCGGCCACTCGCGCAGCGGGCTCCACGCCGCCCTCGCTGGCGACCACCTTCAGCCGCTTCGCCGTGCATCCCGACGACCAGGAAGCAGTGCAGGCTACGTTCGCCACGATGTGCCGTCTGCAGGATGAGGGACGCGACCACGTGTGGTCTTTCTACGTGCGCAACCTCGCGCGGCCGCTGTGGCTCAGCCAAACGGACAACCGCGTCGACTGCATCGTCGGCAACCCGCCCTGGCTCGCCTACCGCTTCATGACCATCGAGATGCAGGTCGCCTTCCGCGAGATGAGCGAGGAGCGCGGTCTGTGGGCCGGGGCGTCGGTGGCGACGCACCAGGACCTCTCGGGGTTGTTCCTGACCCGCGCCGTGGAGCTGTACCTGAAGCCGGGCGGTCGCTTCTCGCTGGTCATGCCGCTGGCGGCTCTGTCGCGCCGCCAGTTCGCGGGCCTGCGCACGGGTCGCTGGGAGACGCCCACGGGCGGAGCGAAAGTGACGTTCAGCACGCCGTGGGATCTGCACCAGATCAAGCCCAATCTGTTCCGCGTGCCGCCGAGCGTGATCAGCGGCACGCGCGCAAAGCCCTCGGAGCTCGCGGTCCCCTTGCCCAGCGAGGCCGAGAGCTGGAGCGGCCGGCTGCCCGGCCGCGGCATTTCGTGGGAGCTTGCCGCGCCGCACGTCACGCGCACCCCGGCCGGCGTCGAGGTCGCCCGCGACGCGCCGGCCAGCCCGTATCACGCACGCTTCACGCAAGGGGCGACCCTTGTGCCGCGCTTTCTGCTCATGGTAGAGGATGCTCCGTCCTCGCCCATCGGCGTCGCCGCCGGCAGACGTGCGGTGCGCAGTATGCGCAGCGCCAACGAGAAGCTCCCGTGGAAACACCTCCCGGCGCTGCAAGGCGCGGTGGAGCAGGAGTTCGTGCGACCGGTGCACCTGGGATCGACTCTGCTGCCGTTTCGCCTGCTGGAGCCGTGGCTCGGCATCGTCCCGTGGGACGGCACCACGCTGCTGGACAGCGCCAATCCGCGCCTCGACGCCTACCCCGGCCTCGCCGACTGGTGGACGCGCGCCGAAGCCGTGTGGGACGAGAACAAGGGCGAAAGTCATCTGACTCTCCTGGAGCAGATCGACTTCAGGAACAAGCTCTCGCTTCAGTTCCCGGTGCCACCGCACCGCATCTTGTACACCAAGGGAGGCCAGTATCTGGCCGCCACGAGAATCGAGGATACGCAGGCGCTCATCGATCACAAGCTCTACTGGGCCACCGCCAACTCCATCGAAGAAGCCCGGTACCTCACGGCCATCCTCAACAGCCTTGCGCTCACGAAACTCGTGGCACCGCTACAGTCGCGCGGCGAGCACAATCCCCGCGACTTCGACAAGCTGGTCTGGCGCCTACCGATCCCGCTCTTCGATTCGGCCGATGACGTTCACCAGCAGCTCGTCGAGCTGGCCGCCAAGGCTGAGGCGCTCGCCGCGGCGACTGACGTCACCGGCAAGCGCACCTTCCAGGCACAGCGCCGCCTGATCCGCGAAGAGCTCCAGCGCGTAGGCATCGCTGACGCGATCGACGCGCTCGTCCTTCGCCTCCTCTCGGCAGAGTAGTCGCCACCCGCCAGACTCGCCGCCGGCAGCATTCAACGCGGCGTCGCACCATCCGCGGATATACTGAAGGTGTGAATCAATCGGGGGGCGATGTGAACCACAGCCAAGATGACCCGATCCTCGACGAGGCCACACGACGGCTTGTCAAGGAGCTCAGCCCGAGCAAGGTCTACCTGTTCGGATCGAGAAGTCGCGGCGACGCCACGCCTGACAGCGACTACGACTTCCTGGTTGTCGTCCCGTCGAGCGACGAGCGCCCCCTGAGAAGAGCCCAGAAGGCATACCGTGCTCTGCGGGGTCTGGGTATTTCCAAAGACGTCATCGTGACCACCGCGGACCGCTTCGACCGTATGAAGATCCTGGCAGCCTCTCTTGAGCACGAGGTCGCCACCGAGGGCCTCCTGCTCTATGGATGACGGCCTCCGCGAGCTTGTTGGCGCCTGGCTCACCAAAGCCTCGCATGATTTGCGCGCGGCCGAACGACTCGTGCCGAACGACGATGAAGGAGACTATGAACCGCTTTTCAGCGCAGCAGCCTTCCATCTCCAGCAGGCTGCTGAGAAGACGCTGAAAGCGTACCTGGCGAGCCGTTCGGTGCGTTTCGCGACCATCCACGACTTGAGCAAGCTCCTTGCTCTCGCAGAGACGATCGAGGTGGATTTCAGCCAACTGGCCGACGCCGCTGAAACCCTTGCTCCTTGTGCGGTGGAGATCCGCTATCCTGGGGACTGGGACGATCTCACTCGGGACGAGTACGTCGAGGTCAAGCATGCCGCCGAGGAGATCGTCGATTTCGTCACGGAGCGCATAGAAACCGACCAGAACCAGGTCACTCGTACAAACTGCCCCGGCCACCGCCGTGCCGGGTGATGTGGCCCTGTGCCACCAGCGCTCGGAAGTGCTGCTTGAGGGTGTTGCGACTCGCGCCGGTCAGCCGAATGACATCCGCCATCGTGACCCTGCCATGCTCGCGGGCGAGCTCGACGATCTGCAGTGACAGCTCCGGCAGCGGCGCGAGCACCAGCTTCTCGCGCTCGACCTTCGCGTTGAGGCGCCGCACCTGCTCGGCCAGCGCGCGCAGGAAGAACACCAGCCACGGTTGCCAGTTCGGCGCGTCGGAGCGGATCGTCCCTTGCGTCTGCCGCAGCGCGAGGTAGTAGGCATCCTTGTTCTGCTCGATCACGCCTTCCAGTGAGCTGTACGGCACGTAGGCGTAGCCCGCCTGGAGGAGCAGCAGCGTGGTCAGCACTCGGCTGAGCCGCCCGGTGCCGTCCTGAAACGGGTGGATCTCCAGAAAAACGACGACCCACAAGCCGATCAGCAGCAGCGGGTGCAGGCGCTCCGCACCGCGCTCCTCCTGCATCCAGGTCACCAGCTCCGTCACCAGGCGAGGAGTGTCGCAGGGTGTCGCCGTCTCGAACACGACGCCGATCTGCACACCGCTCTCGTCGAAGGCGACAACGCTGTTGGAAGAAGTCCTGTAGTTGCCGCGATGCCACGCGTCCCTTTCGCTGTAGACCAGCAGATCGCGGTTCAGCTGCTTGATGTGGTTCTCGCTGAGCGTGATTGCCTGCCACGACGAAAACACCATCTCCATCAGCTCCGCGTACCCCGCCACTTCCTGCTCGTCCCGCGTGGCGAAGGTCTTGATTTGCGGGTTCGACAGCAAGCCCGCGACTTCCCGGTCCGACAGCTTGCTGCCCTCGATACGGGTGGATGAGCCGACGCTCTCGATGGTCGCCACGCGCCGCAGTGCCGACAGACGATCCGTCGCCAGCGTGCCCAAGGCACGCCAGGCGCCCTTGAACTCGTCGATCCGGGCGATCAGGCGCAGGATCTCAGGGGTGATCTGCAGAGTGTCGGCGCGAATCATGAAACCGATACGACACCCAATTACACCCATTCTCCAGAGAGCCGATGCGGGCTGGGAGCTCGCTCGCCGACTGAACCAGATTCCCGCTGCGAGCATCTCAGAAAAGGTTGGCTCGTGCGCCGATGTATTGAACCTTGTATACTAAAGTTCAATAAGGGGGAGCCATAGCGTATCTTATGGACCAGTACTGGATCTCGGACGGGGACGGCGTCACGCGCAGTGACCGCCGAGGCCGCCGGTACGCGTCCTACGTTCCCGACCCTCTCGCCGGCAGGCCCTTCACGTTGGACGGAGAGGTCGCGGCGGATGTCGCGGATGCCGAGGCGGCCATTCTGCGCCTCAACGTCGCTGCCGCGAGTCTGGCCGACACCGAGGCGCTCGCGCGGCTGCTTCTGCGTGCGGAAGCTGTCGCTTCCTCCCGCATCGAAGGTCTCCAGGTCGGAGCGCGCAGGCTACTCCGGGTCGAGGCGGCACGAGAGCTCAAGGGCCGCACCCGCAGCGATGTGACAGCGGAGGAAGTGCTCGGCAACATCGACGCAATGGCGAGCGCCTTGGACGCCGCCGACTCCGAGCGCCCTGTGACGGTCGAAACCATCCTCAGCATCCACGAGCTTCTGCTTGGAGGCACCGATCTCGAGCGGTACGGAGGGCGGATCCGAGAGGTCCAGAACTGGATCGGGGGCAGTTCATACAACCCCTGCTCGGCCGCATATGTGCCGCCTCCCCCGGCGCTGGTTCCGGGCCTTCTCAATGATCTCGCGCGGTTTTGCGACGACGACTCGCTCCCTGCCGTCGCGCAAGCGGCGGTCGCACATGCGCAGTTCGAGACCATCCACCCCTTCGTTGACGGCAACGGGCGCACGGGCCGGGCACTCATCCACCTGATTCTTCGTAGGCGTGGTCTGGCGCCGCGTGTGGTCCCGCCCGTTTCATTGGTGCTCGCTACTCTGTCTCGCGACTACATCTCCGGACTCACCGAGTTCCGCTACGAAGGCGATTGGGCTTCCGTTGACGCGATTGCGGGGCTCAACCGTTGGCTGGCGCTGTTCGCCGGCTGTTGCACGCGCGCGGTGGGTGAGGCGGGGGATTTCCAGGGTAAGGTGCAAGCGATCGAGGACGGTTGGCGGGAGCGCATTGGACCGGTGAGACGCAACTCCACGGTGGATCTGCTGGTTCAGGCCTTGCCCGGCACGCCCATCCTCACCGTGAACCGTGCCGCCGATCTCCTCGGGCGCAGCTTCCGCGCAACCAATCGGGCGATCGACGATCTGGTCACGTCGGGGGTGCTCAAGCAGGTCACGGTAGGGAGGCGCAACCGAGCCTTCGAGGCCGTTGAGATCATCGATGCATTCACCAGGTTCGAGAGGCGACTGGCCAGCCCATCCGGTGATACGCAGGTCGACCGACCGACCGACACGGCCGGTGCCCGCACGGCGGGAGTAGGGAATCACCCTGTGGTGTATCATATGTGAGACACCCCTCGCGAAGGGAGCAGGCCCGATGACCGCGACTAAGGCGGCGTACGCCGCCGAATTGGCTGCAGTCATGGAGCGCGACGGCGTGAGCCGCGCCGAGCTCGCGAGGCGCATGCACACCAGTCGCTCGACCGTCGGCCGTGTCCTGGACCCCGCCGACGAGTCCGTGACGCTCTCCACACTCTCCCGCGCGGCCGCAGCCCTCGGCCGCGAGCCGGCCGTCTCGCTCGCCCCGGAGCGAGCTTCGGTGCTCCTGGAGCGCCATCGCCAGGAGCTTAGGCGGATCGCCGAGGAACACGGTCTTGAGAACGTCGTGGTATTCGGCTCGGTCGCACGTGGGACCGACACAACGGACAGCGACCTGGACCTCGTGGCCGACATTCCGGACGAGCTTGACCTGTTCGCCGTCGCCGCGATCGAGGAGGCGATGAGCGCAGCGCTCGGCCGCAAGGTCGATCTCGGCGAGCGCAAGTGCCTCAAGCCCCATGTCCGCGAGCATGTCGAGAGGGACTCGGCGCCGCTGTGATGGGCCAGGACCGCTCGATCGAGCAGTTCTTGCGTGACATGCGCGACGCGGCTGACGGCGTGGCCAACCTCGTCGCCACTACGGACCGCGAGACGTTCATGACCTCACCCACGGGCTCGTGGGCCATCGAGCGAGGGATCATTCAGCTCGGCGAGATCGCCTGTCAGCTACGCGCCCGGCACGGTGACTATGTCGAGACGCACCCCGAACTTGACCCGCCCGGCATGCGCTCGGCGCGCAACATCGTTGTCCACGGCTACGCCACGATCGACCGTGCGAGAATCCGGCGGATCGCCGTGGAGAAAGCGCCGACAGTGGGCGCGGCCGCCGATTCGCTGCTGCTCGATCTGGCAACGAACAGGGACGTTGAGCGATGAGCGAGGCGGGCCGAATAGTGTCGGGAATCCCTGACACTCGGGGACGACGCGGGAAATCGACCCCAGCCCGACGAGCTCGAGGCGCTCCGGCGGCAAAACCTGCTGCGTGCCGAGGAGAACGCGCGGCGGGTCCAGCTGCTTGTCCGAGGCTGCCCCCTGAGTAACCAGTATCACACGATCATCCCCGTCACTCAGGCGCCGGTGAGCCACGAACGGCGCTCCCCGCGGGCAGCCCTCCGCGGCGGCGGCGCTGACCCTGTGGAGAAGGCCGCCTCCTCGACCTTCTCATCGTGCCCGGCCGCCCGCAGGCGCGGCTGCCGGGGGAAGAGAGGGAAGGCCGCTTCCTGAGGGGAACACAGCCT